>UMDQ01021707.1_pt1 | contig 34847 bp, 38 predicted proteins | sample 1964531 | NCBI WGS metagenome assembly UMDQ01 (sample SAMEA4835998, study PRJEB28245) | human gut metagenome | biome: gut microbiome; material: fecal sample | place: Denmark | collected 2008
GGGCGCATGAAGCCCGGCGAGCTGCAATCGGGCGGCTACGGTTTCTACTACAAGGGCGGACAACCGGTACGCCCTGCCGGGCAGCAGGACGTGTTGCAGAACCTGCAAGCGGTCATCACGCCGCTGGTCAGCCGTCCGCGCAGCGGGGAACCGGCGCGTCCCTACAAGGAGCTGATAACCTCGCCGGTCTATTTCTCCAACGAGAAATGGCAGGAATGCCTTGCCTCGCACGGCCTGATCGTCGATCGGGAGGCACGGACGCTGACCGTACAGTCCGAGCAGGCGGCTGCCGATATGGTCTATGACCTGACGGACGAAGAAATGGCGGTACTGACGTCCAACTCCCTTGAGGAGCATTCCGTCGAGCAACGTCTGGCAGTCCTGAACGGAGTCGTCGGGGTGGATTTTGCCGACAAAGTAACGGAGGAGGCTCTCAACAGCGAGCAGCGTGTCTCCCTTGCCCTGCACCCCGAAGTGCAACGGGAGCTGGCCGAACGGCAGCGGCAAGAGCAGGAAATCCTTTCGCCACTGGAAATACCTCTTCCCGAAGAGGAGGTGCGGAACAACGCGGTCGCCTCCGTGGACGGGCGCGACCTGCAACTGCTCAACGGGAACAAGGGATGGTACCGGGAAGAGAAACACGGCAGGGAGGTCGAAGTGAGCGAGATAGGCGTGCAGCCCTCGCAAACGGCGGGAATGTACAGAATGACAGCCGTCATCGACGGGCAGGTCATCAGCCACGAAATCACGCAAAAGGACTACGACAAATTCCTTGCGGTGGACGATTACCACCGCATGAAGCTGTTTTCCAAAATTTTCAACGAGGTGGATATGAAATCCCGACCGGAGGTGCAGCGCGGTCTCGGCGTGAAGATTTTCGCCGCCCTTACCGCCGGTGCGGTGGTCACGGCAGGCGTCGCGCACGGCCTGCACCATCACCACCACGCCCCGGAGTTTTACTGCGGGCACTACGGCGGACCTCCGCGCCCGTACTTCAAGCCCGGTGTCGATACGCCGAGGGACGTGGCCATACGCAACTTCGAGGCACAAATGAACCAGGATATTAACGACATGAGAAGAGGAAGGTAACGACATGAGAGAAGGAGAACTTACATACAACGATTTCCTGCAAAGGCTGAACATCCAGGACGTGCTTATCGACGCGGGCTATCACCTGAACAAGCGTGACGGCCTGCGCTATCCCTCGTATGTCCGCATAGGCAGTGACGGATGCCGTGTCCGTGGCGACAAGTTCATCGTGACGCAGAACGGTCAGTGCTGCTTCCACGTGCAACAGCAGAAGGTGTACAACCTTATTTCGTTCATCAAGGAGCATCCGCAGTTTTTCTCGGAGTACCATGCGGGAATGTCCGGCGACCGGCTGGTAAACCTCGTGTGTAACCGGCTGCTGAACCATCCCATCGAGAACCGTGAGACACGCATCATCCCACCCAAGCGGGATGTCAGGCCGTTCGACATAGCGGACTACGACATTCATAAATTCAACCCGCAAGACCGGGCGACACAGAAGAAGTTCTATCCCTATTTCAAGAGCCGGGGCATCGACCTCTACACGCAGTACGCTTTCCACCGCCATTTCTGCCTGGCGACGAAACACCGCCCGGATGGGGCTGCCTACACGAACCTGTCATTTCCGTTGACCCTGCCCAAGGGCGACGGCACGGTGGTGGGCTTCGAGGAACGGGGACGTGCCCGTCCGGACGGGGGCGGCAGCTATAAGGGGAAGGCCGAGGGCAGCAATTCGAGCGAGGGGCTGTGGATTGCCAGCCCTGCCAAGACACCACTCGCGGAGGCCAAGCATATCTACTGGTTCGAGAGCGCCTATGACGCGATGGCGTATTACCAACTGCGTCAGGCGAAAAACAAGGAATTGAGAAAGGCGGTCTTTGTCTCGACGGGCGGCTCCCCGACCGTGGCGCAGATGCGGGGCGTGCTTTTGGGCACCCTTCCTGCCCGGCACCATATCTGTTTCGATTCCGACCCGGCAGGAATGGAGTTCTGTGAAAAGCTGCGGGAAGAAAAGTTCCGGGTGCAGCGTTCCATCATCGAAGAGACACCCGAACGGAAACCTTACCTCGATTCTGTCCGTGACGGCATGGATCTGGGGAGCGGCGACGTGGAACTGCTGCCCAAGGATCTGCAGACCAGTTACGGGCGGTTCGAGTCCGAATGGGAAGAAGCGGAGTCGATGCGTTCGAGCGGCCTGTGCGCCCCGGAAGACATCTTGGACCAGGTGGGCATGATGAACAAATGCTACGAGACGTTCCGCGAAGGACTGCGGGGGTATCTCGGCCTGGACAAGGAGAATGACGTTTCCACCATACGCGAAATGCCTGCCTGTCCCTACAAAGACTGGAACGAACAACTGCTGGCGGAGCGGAAAATGGAAGAAACAGCCCAAAAGGGGCAGGAACGAGAAGAGGAACCCGAACAGGAACGACAAGCACGCTTTCGCCGATGATACCTTCACAACCCATCATGCACTTTCGGAATGTCGTCCTGCAGCCGCACGCCGGGCAGTTCGTTATCGACGAGCTGCCTTTGATATTGGCGTGCATGGCGGGACTGGTGTACGGCGGCATCGAAGACATGCCACTGGGCGGCATAGCGGCGGCGGTTTCATCACTGCTGCTGCCCGTGCTGCTGTACCGCTTCATCTACCTGCGCCGGACACGATACCGTATCGGCCCGGAGCAGTTCATCAGCGAACACGGCGTTTTCATCCGCAAGGTGGATTATATAGAACTGTACCGTATCGTGGACTTTCAGGAACACCAGAGCCTCCTGCAACAGCTTTGCGGCCTGAAGACAGTCCGTATCCTCTCGATGGACCGGAACACGCCACGCCTCGACCTTACCGGGGTCAGGCGCGGCAACGACATCGTACCGCTCATCCGCGAACGGGTGGAATACAACAAACGAAAAAAGGGAATATATGAAATCACGAATCATTAGCCTGGGAGTGGCCCTCGTGCTCGCCGCCCTGCTTCCGCAACCGGCCAAGGCGCAGATCGCCGCATCCAATCCGTTGGAATGGGCGGCTTTGGCCGAGGGTAATGAGGTCATAAACAGCCAAATCGAGAAACAAATCAAGGGTCAGACGCAGACAGCCCTGCTGCAAAATACCATCGCGGCGGAGTTCAACCGCATACACCGGTGGGAAAAACAGTACAACAGCTACCTCAAGACGGCGAGCGGTTACGCCTCGTCGCTGAAAGCCTGTACCCACCTTTATAATGACGGCGTCCGGATATTCCTCACGCTGGGGAAACTGGGCAAGGCCGTCAAGGACAACCCGCAGGGCATCGTCGCCAGCATGAACATGAACAACCTCTATATCGAAACGGCCACGGAACTGGTATCGGTGTTCACGCTCCTGAACGACGCGGTGGCCAAGGGCGGAACGGAGAACATGCTCACGGGCGCGGAACGGAGCAAAACCCTGTGGGAACTGAACGACAAACTATCGGCGTTCAGCAGGAAGCTGCACCTGCTCTACCTGAGCATCCGCTATTACACGTTCAACGATGTATGGAACAATATAACGGCGGGCATGATAGACCGGAGCAACGGCGAGGCGGCCCGTATGGCCATGTCCCGCTGGCGCAGGTCGGCAGCCCTTGTCCGCTAAAACCGAATGCCTATGAAACGGACAATCTGGATATGTATCCTGCTGCTGTGCACCGGCATCCCGAAGGTGCAGGCACAGAACGACCCGGTACTGGCGGGCATGATCCTGCTCTATACCGAAAAGGCGGAGAAGGAACTGAAAAACCAGGAGAAGGTCATGCTGATGCAGACCACGGGACATCTATGGACGAAAGAGGAAGTGGAGGCCACGACCGACCTGCAGAGGGAGTTCAACAACTACCTGAACTCGTTCCGCTCGATTGTCTGCTACGCGGCACAAATCTACGGTTTCTATCACGAAATAGCGAGGCTGACGGACAACATGGGCGACTTTACCAAACAGCTGGGCCGTAACACGACCAACGCCCTGGCTGTCGCCCTTTCCACGCGGCGGAACCGGATTTACAGGGAAATGATATTGAACAGCGTGGAAATCGTGAACGACATACGCACGGCCTGTCTCTCGGGCAATAAAATGACGGAGCGGGAGCGCATGGAAATCGTCTTCGGCATCCGTCCGAAACTCCAGACGATGAACAAGACCCTGCAACGGCTGACCAAGGCGGTGAAGTACACCACGATGGGCGACATCTGGCGTGAAATCGACGGGGGCGCACGTCCCGTTACCGACAAACGAGGCATCGTGGAAGCCGCTAAACGCCGCTGGAGGCAGAACGGAAAGAATGTAAGACCTTAAAAAAATCAAACGATATGGGATTTTGGAACACGATATTGAAATATGGCGGCAAGGCCATGAAGGGTGCCGGACAGGCCACGGCAACCGCCGGCAAAAACATGGGCAATGCGGTTCTGCACCCTTCGCAGACCTTGCGGGGCGCGGGGCAGGCTGTCAAGACTGCCACCATCGGCGGTGCATTCGGCTATGTGGGCTGGAAAAAGCTGACCACAGACGCGAGTGTCGCACGTATCGTCAGCGAGGCCGTGGTCGGCAAACCCGCCACGAACGTCCTTGCGAGTACGGTCGATGACGCCCGGGAACTGAAGGAGAAGGCCGGGGAGACCGTCTCGGCGATAGGCAGTGCGGTAAGCGGCGCCGGCTCGCAGTTGAACGGCGTGTCGAATTTCATGCAGGCGACCTCCGGGGGTGGCCTGATGGACATGCTCGGCGGATTCTTCAGCAACCTTGGCCGTGGCAACGTGTCGGGGTTGAGTATCGCGGGACTGGTCGCCGCAGCGTTCCTCGTGTTCGGACAACGCGGCTGGCTGGGCAAAATCGCCGGGTTATTCCTGGGAATGCTGCTCATCGGCAACAACGCGGGCGTCCTCCGCACGGCACCGCAGGAGAGTGTGTCGAGGACACAGGCACCGGCGCTCTCCCCGGAGGAGCAGACCCAGAGCGGCGGAATGAGAAGATAGACGGACAAAATAATACGGAACAATGAAATATACAGAAGAAATGATCCTGCATTCCGACAGCGGCTATTGTATGCCGTTCGAGGAGCCGCAGGGAAAAGACGTGGAGATGTCGCTCGGCTACGGCGAGCAGACGCACCCGGAAACGGGCGGGAAATTCTTTCACCACGGCATCGACTTCAACGTGCGGTGCCACATCCTTTCGGCAGTGGCCAGCGGTATCGTATCGGGCGTGGGCAACGACCCCGTGCATGGCATCTGCCAGACGATACGTTACGGTGAGTACGAAGTGATATACGGACACCTGTCGAATGTCTATGCCCAGTTCGGGCAGCGTGTCAAGGCCGGGCAGACGGTAGCCTTGAGCGGTGAGCGGCTGCACGTCGAAGTCCGCTTCAAGGGCGAGGAGCTGAACCCGCTGGAGTTCCTGACCATGCTGTACGGCAATATCCGTGCGCTGCAGGAGGCCGTCGGGGACGGGGCGTCCGGTCTCTACGGGGCAGAACCGGGACCGGCGACCGATTACGAGAAAGACAGGCGGGAAATCGAGGAGCTGATGTTGCGCTTCCTGCCGCACTACATGGAGGATTTGCAGCATGGGGCGTACCGCCTGCCCGAACACACGGAGCAGTCGCTGCGCCATATCTTCACGATGGGCGCGGTGAAAGAGTATTTCTACGAGCAGATGCCGAGCATCGCCAATCCGCTCGGACTGGGGCGCAAGGCCATGCCGCTGGCCTGCAAGGTGCAGAACCTGCTGATAGCGGATTTCCTGAACTACCTTGCCCTGCGGCATGAGGTGTACCTCTCCACGACGGGCGGCGACGTAAAAAAAAACTTCATGACGAAGCAGTAACACACGGCGGTCTCATCGACCCGTTGGCGGAGCTGGACATCGACATCCAGAGCTTCGACATACCGAGAATCGTCTCCGTCTATCCCGACCGTGCCGGAATCCGCTGGTGGACGAAGGCATGGTTCAACAACCGGGAGGAAGGGGAAGCCTCGGTGGAGATCGAACGGGAGCAGGCCATACGCTTCATTCACGACCGTATCGAGAAGGACGCGTGGCTCGAAGAGTTCTTTCCCCGGCAGATGGAGGTGTACCACAATGCCATCGAGCAGACGAAAGAACAACTCCTGAAACAGATAAACATGATATAGATATTACAATATGGACGGAATAAAGCAGAGCAAACGATTCGCGGAGATAGAGGCGCTCATGGGCGACTATTTCCATAGCCATCTCGCCCCCGTCATGAGAGAGACGCAAGCCTACCTGACCCGCAAACAGGGCGAAGAGATGAAGGAGTATTCCACGTCCCTGGGCGGCATCCTCGGCATGATGGCGTCATCGGCCCAACCGTTCTCCGACCCGTACCAGACACTCAAGGTAACGGGCGAATGGAACTCCAAGACAACCGAGGACTACATCGCGATGTGCAAGGACAGGATTCTCGCGTCGGAAGAGGTACAGCACGACCTTGCCTACATGGCCGGCGAGTGGCGCGACACCGTTGTCGGGGAAATCGGCAGGGAGCGTTACGACGCCCTGTCCGGGGAACTGGGCTGTGACCTCGCCTACGCCTACGTGGGCTACCGGGTGGAGCAACTGATGATTGACAAGCTGGTCAAGGAACGGATGCCCAAGTCGTCAGCAGACTACATTATCCGCAAAGCGGCGGAGTCAAGCCTGCTGGGGCTGTCGCAGACGTTGAACCGTTCGCCCCTGGCCGAGGAAATCGAGAGACGCGGCGAGACCGCCTACCGACCGAGCAGGTTGGAGAAAGGGACGGCCAAGGTATTGGGAGCTTCGGCAGATACCCTCATGCTGGGCGGCGTGGGTTCGTGGGCGACGTTCGCACGGTTCGTCGGTGCGGACGTGGCTATCTCGGCTGTGGCCGACCGTTTCGCATCCAAAGCGCCGGAGGATCTTTCGGTGGAGCAATGTATCAGCAAGGGCGTGTTCGGCAGCGACAGCAACGTGTTCGACGGCTTCCGCCGCGAAGCTGCCGCAATGCCGTCCGGGGAGAACACGCTCGTGGCCGAGGCCAACGGGCAGTTACAGAAAAAAATACCTGTTATGGATTTTGACTTTATGGACTTGTGGAAAACCGGAAAGGAAGTTATGCCGCAGTGGTACGGGAACAACGAGAAGAGCGAAGAGGAACGAACCCGGGCGGAACGGTACAAGGATGTGCCGCTTGTCGTCGCCCCCGGACAGGAGGAAGCCTACCTGCAAGGCATGGCAAGACGTGAGGTTACAGCGACCGGGCAGGCGGAAACGGAGACCGAGAAGAGGGAAAAGGAGGAAAAGGCGGAGAAGGAAGTACGGGAGCAGGCCGTGTATTCATCGGAAGGGATACCGGAGAGGCAGGACACGCCGACCAACGAGAACGGTTGGGACGGGCTGGTCCGTTCCCTGGGACTGGACGGCATAGGCGACGTGACGGGCAACCTCGGCTATATACTGGCCATGTTGCCCGACATCCTGCTCGGTGTGTTCACGGGCAAGACGCAATCGCTGGGCCTGAAAGACAACCTGCTGCCGATAGCGAGTATCGTGGCGGGCATGTTCATCAAGAACCCGTTACTGAAAATGCTGCTTATCGGCTTGGGCGGCGCGAACCTGCTGAACAAGGCGGGACACGAAGCGTTGGGACGGGAACGGCCCGGCATGGCTGCCGACGGCAGGCATGTGCAGTACAAGCGCTATCCGGACGAACCGCTCAACCCGCGTATCGTGAACCCGGTGCTGCATGGCAGTACGCTTGTCGCCACGATAGACCGCGTACCCTGCACCGTGCAACTCAGCCCCACGGTAGCGGACGCTTACCGTTCCGGGGCCTTGCCGCTGAACACGCTGGCCAATGCCATACTTGCCCAAAACGACCGGGTGCGCCAAATGACCTCGCGGAACTACGACAACGGGCAGCAGGAAACAATCGTGCGTACACGGGGCATCCAGTAATTCCATAACCGACAAACACCAGGAGTATGAAAGAAAAGTCACAGATAGAAAAGAACGCTGAAAAAAAGCAAATCGACCTGCTCTCCACGGCCTTGCGTGAGGCATCGAACGCCGGAGGCCACTGGCTCAACGCCACGGGAAAAGGTTATCCGAAATTTTACCCGCGCGGCGTGTCCGTCAGTCCGTTTAATGCCTTGTTCATGACCTTGCATTCGGACAGGCACGGGTGCAAGACCAACCTGTTCACCCTTTACAGCGACGCCAAGATTCGCGGCACGTCGGTCCAGGAGCACGAGCAGGGAGTCCCTTTCCTATTCTATAATTGGAACAAGTACGTCCACCGCAACAACCCGGAGGATATCATCAGCCGGGACGCTTACATGAAACTGGACGAGGAGGTACAGAAACAGTACAAGGGCGTGCATAACCGGGAGATCCGCACGCTCTTCAACATCGACCAGACGACCTTGCCCTACGTGGACAAGGAGGCTTACGATGCGGTACTGCTGAAAGACGGGAACGCCGTGGAACGGGGTTACTCCGAAGCCGACGAGCGGCGGTTGCATACCCGCTTCAACGACTTCCTGCTGAAGATGCGGGACAATCTCGTCCCGGTACGTTCGGACGGTTGCGGAATGCCCCATTACGAGACGGACCGCGACGCGGTCTATATGCCTCGCCAAAAGGACTTCGAGCACTATAACGACTACGTGCAGGAGGCCCTGCGGCAGCTCGTAAGCGCCACGGGACACCAACAGCGTCTCGCCCGGGAGGGCATGGTGATGAAGAACGGCATAGCTCCCTCGGAAGATGCGCTCAAACAGGAGCGGTTGGTCGTGGAAGTGGCTTCGGGAATCAAGATGCTGGAACTGGGACTGCCTGCCCGGTTATCCGATGACAGCCTCAAACTGGTGGACTACTGGAACCGGGAGCTGAAGGAGAACCCCGTCATGGTGGACGCGCTCGAAAGCGACGTGAACAATGCCATTGAAGTAATCAACAAGGCGGAACGGGGCGAGAAAATCGAATACGCCACGCTGCGTAACCGCCGGCGGACTTCGGACATGAGGGAACAACTGCCCAAGCATTATTCCGTGGCCGATGAAATCCGGCAACACCCGAACAAGGACGACAAGACCATTGTCATCGTCATCGACCCCTCCACGAAATCGGCGGACGTGATACTGCCCGCCGGTGCATCACCGGATGTGGACAATGAAATCCCGGGCATGAACAAAGCCCGTATCGGCAGGGCCTTGCGAAGGGAAGGTGTCGAGAACGTGCGCTTTTTCAATCCCGACGGCGCGTGGGGGTACAGACCCGATGACGGTTATTTCGCCGAAAAGCAAGTGTCGCTGGCCCGGTTGAAGAACTGGTCACTGGAAATGCTTTCCACACTGGACGTGTCTCCTGCGGTCAGGCGGGCGAACGAAGTGAATTTCGACCGGGCGGAGATGATTCAGGACGATAAAAAGCGCTGGGCGTTGTACATCAAGCCGGAGAACAAGAAAGGATACAGTATCTATCCTGACAAGGAAGACGTGAACCTGTTCTTTTCCACGCTCAGGCAGGCGATGGACAACATCGGAAAGGTGCGTATGGAACTGGCGCACAAGTATTACGCACTGGCGGAGGTGCAGCCTGATTTGAAAGTGGACTTGTTCAGCAGCGGGACGAGGGAGATCGACCTGAACCGCATCCAACGTGTTTCGGTATTCAATACCAAGCAGGACGGCAGACTGTGCATCGCGACCATCGACGGCAACAAGACGAAACCCCGGAGCGTTACCCCGCAACAGTGGCAGCGGGTGATGGTGGCAGAAGACAAGACGGAATACAAGCGGCATCTGGCCGCCACGCTGTTCGCCGATATTTTGCGTAAAGGACAGACTTTGGAAGAGCACACCGTAGAGAAGCAAGAAAAGGAAGATGCGAGGCAACAGGGGGAAGAACCAGTGAAAACCCACCGGAAAGAGGAAGCGGAGGAATCCGTTACTCCCCAACGGCAGGCGTGGAACGGACTCAAGGCGAAGCATCCCGATGCCTTACAGCTTATCCGTGGCAGAGACGCCTACCGGCTGTACAACGAGGATGCCGTGAGGGGTGCGGAAATACTGGGGATTCCACTGGAAAAACGGGAGGGAAACCCTGACAAGGGGTTCACGGCTTCCGCCGAATTTCCATTGAGCCTGCTCGATACTTACCTGTCTAAACTTGTAAAAGCCGGGGAACGTATCGCCATCTGCGAACTGCCGGCAGCTCCGGAACGGACGGGAACAACGGAAAGACAGGCCCAGGCAACCGAAGAGCAGAACGAAAACGAACAACGCCCAACATTCAGGAGGTAAGAATATGGCTGGCAAGAATCAACAATATGCAGCGCAGTATGCGGAATACGCCATGGAGCAGATGCGCCGGTACGGAATACCCGCTTCCGTTACACTGGCACAAGGCATACTGGAAAGTGCCAACGGTCAGAGCCGTCTGGCACAGAACGAGAACAACCATTTCGGCATCAAGGCCACGCCCGCGTGGATCGCCGAAGGTGGCCGGTTCGGGGTATATACCGACGACAAGCCGAACGAGAAGTTTTGCAGTTATGACAGCGTGGGTGATTCCTACGAGCACCACTCGCGTTTCCTGAAAGAGAACAGCCGCTATGCACGCTGTTTCACGCTTGCCCCGGATGATTACAAGGGTTGGACGCGGGGTATCGCGCAGGCCGGCTATGCTTCGGGCGGCAAGTATGCCGGGAACCTGCAACGTATCATCGAGCAGAACGGCTTGCAGAAGTATGACCGGCAGGTCATGCAGGAGATGGCGGCACAAGGCAGGAAGTTCGGTGTAGAGGACAACCCGCTCCGCACGTCCGGGCACATAGCGCAGGAGGCCGGCTATTCGTTCCCGGTGGAGCGCGATGAGTTCCTTTTCGTGACCTCGCCTTTCGGTATGCGGCAAGACCCGACGGACGGCACGAAACAACAGATGCACAAGGGCATCGACATCCGTTGCAACGGCGATGCGGTGCTGGCCACGGAGAACGGCGGCAAGGTGGTGGCGGTGAACCTGAACAAGAACACGCCCGGCGGCAAGTCCCTGACGGTGGAATATGCCCGGACGGACGGCAGCAAGGTACAGTGTACCTACATGCACCTCGGCGAAGTCAGCGTAAAGGCCGGTGACACGGTACGGGCAGGACAGCGGATCGGCATCTCGGGGAACACCGGTACGCGGACAACGGGCGAACACCTGCATTTCGGCGTGACGAACCTCTACGCGGACGGTACAAGACGGGAGATAGATCCTGCGGCATACCTGACCGAAATCGCCCAAAAGGGCAATATCAAGCAACAGGTGCTGCATAACGGGAACGACCTGCTCGCCCGATATAAGGGAGCGGAAGAGAATGCCGCCGACAAAAGGCTGTCGCCCGACGCGTGGATGAAGAAGCTGCTCTCCTCGGAGGACAGCGGCGTGGGGTTGTCGGGGTGTAACGACCCCGTCGTGGAAATGGCGATGACCGCCTTTACGTCCCTGATGCTGCTGGCGGTGCAGATAGACAGCAAGAACGAGGAGGAGCAGAAAGCGGCAATATCGGCGGCGATGGATAACCGGAAGATTGACCTGAAACCGCTGTTACCGGGCATGAAAGCCTGCGACCTCGTGATCGGGGACAACGGCAAAGCCACGCTTCGGGCAGACAACGGGAGCGTCCAGGTGGCACGTGAACTGACCGCCGCCGAACTGAGCCGCCTGTCGGCCACGCTGAACAACGATACCCTTTCCGAGGAAGCCAAACGGACACGTGTGACCGGTATGCTGAACACGGTTATCCTCTCGGAAGCGGCTTCGCAGAATTTTGAACAAGGGATGTCCAGACAGCAGGGACAGACGGAGAACCTGAAACGATAAAGGCATGGGGATATGGTAAAATACGTGTTGATACAACTTTGCAGATGTCTGTTCGGACTCTCCTACCTGACCTTGTATGTCCTGTTCTGCTACCTGCTCTTCGGCTGGATAGCGACGCTCGTCATCGTGGGCGTGCAGCTGTTCATTGCCGGATGGCTGGTCTGGGCGATGATACGCGCACCCGATTAAAGGCCGGTTTCAGCGTGTTCAACTTCAATAAACCTCACTTTGTCCGGTGGTAATATATGTATCACTTAAAAGGCAAAGAATATGATAAAATGTAATGTTACGGCGTGCGGCATTATCAGCCGCGACGCTTCGACGCGCACGAACAAGGAAGAGAAAACGTTCCTGTCTTTTCCGCTTCGCGTCGCAATCCCGACGAAGGATGGCCGGCATGAAACGGTCGAGATCAGCGTCAACAAGGACGGCACCCAGGAAGAAACCGCAAACTACCGCAACGGCTCGCGGGCCGAAGTATCGGGTACCATGTACCTGAAACGCAGGGGCGAAAAGCTCTATTTCAATCTTTTCGCCGACCGCATCGGCCCGACTCCGGCAAACACGGCAGATTCCCTCAAGGGAGAGATGTCGTTCCGTGGCAAGGTGGGCAAAAACATCGAGGGACGTAAGGACAAGAACGACAAGCCCTATACGGTGTTCTCGGCGTTCAGCGCGGAGAAAGTGGACGATGGCTTCGAGTACCAGTGGGTACGTTTCTTCAGCTTTAACAAGCAACGGGAAGAATGGTTGCAGCCGGGTGCAAGAGTGGATGCCAAGGGCGAAATGAGCGTCTCGGTACATAACGGGAAAACGGATATTTCCTGCCGGGTGGAGGAACTCTCGCTGCATGTGGCGGAATCGGATAACCCTAATCAGTAAGGGCTATGGCAACGTATAAAAGACCCAGACCGGAAGGTCCGAGCAGCGAGGACAAGGCGCTGGACCTTTTTGCGGAAATGATGATCGAGAAAATCGAAAGCATCCGCGAAGACTGGAAAAAGCCGTGGTTTACCGAGGGCAGCTTGCAGTGGCCCCGCAATCTCTCCGGACGCGAGTACAACGGCATGAATGCGCTGATGTTGCTGATTCACTGCGAGAAAGAGGGGTACGCGATTCCGCGCTTCTGCACTTTCGACTGCGTGCAACGGCTCAACAAGCCCGATAAGGACGGCAAGGAGCTGCCACGGGTTTCCGTGCTGCGGGGTGAGAAGTCATTTCCGGTCATGCTGACCACATTCACCTGCATACACAAGGAAACGAAGGAGAAAATCAAGTATGACGACTACAAGAAACTATCTGAAAATGAGCAAAAGGAATACAATGTCTATCCGAAGATGCAGGTGTTCTGCGTCTTCAACGTGGCGCAGACCAACCTGCAGGAGGCAAGGCCGGAGCTGTGGCAAAAACTCGAAAAGGAATATGTGCAGCCGAAGATTGAAAACGGGGAACATTTCAGTTTCGCCCCGGTCGATACGATGATCAAGGACAACCTTTGGATTTGTCCTATCAAGCCGTTGTACCAGGATAGCGCCTATTATTCGATTACGAGGAATGAAATCGTCGTGCCGGAAAAGCGACAGTTCGAATCCGGAGAGGCGTTCTACGGAACGCTTTTCCATGAAATGACGCACTCGACCGGTGCGGAGGGCGTGCTCGACCGGATAAAGCCGACTTCTTTCGGGTCGGAGGAATACGCCCGTGAGGAACTTGTGGCCGAACTGGGCAGCGCGTTGGTCGCCCAACGCTACGGCATGGGCAAGCATATCAAGGAGGATAGTTGTGCGTACCTGAAAAACTGGCTTGATAAGCTGAAGGAGTCACCGCAGTTCATCAAGACAACGCTGCTGGATGTGAAAAGGGCCACTTCACTGATTACGCAGAAGGTGGACAAGATCGCGCAGGAGCAGAAACAGCAGGTCGGTGAAGAACAAGAAGCCGCACCGAAAGAAAAGATATTCTACTCGTCCGTGGCTTATCTCCAGTACACCGATGATACGGCGCGGCTGGACGCCTTCAGGGACAAAGGCGACTACGAGGGGCTGCTGACGCTTGCCAAGGAATATTACGACGGCAACGGCATGGATGAGAAAGACACCTACGCGTCGCCCCTCCAGAACCGGGGTGACGACCTGCTTATCGAGGACAAGGACTTTGCCGTGGTGTACAACGGCAGTGTCGGCGGAACTTACGAGGTGATGCTGAAATTCACGGAGCAGGAGGTGCGGGACCACATCACGCGCTACGGCATAGACCGTGCAAGCAACGATGTCAGGGAGGTGGCCAGGGATATGGCTGCTGAACAGTTCACGGCCATGGCACAGCAAAAGATCCCTGCCTTCGAGATGCCGAACGGCGAGGTGCTGTATGTCGGGTACAACAGGGAATCCGACAGCCTCGATGTCGGACAGGCCGCTAACGCGGGACTTGCCGCACGGCATAGTTTCCCTTACGACCACAATGCGACACTGGAAGCCAACCTCCAGACCGTGAACGAGAAGCTGAACGGGATGGAGGAATACCAGGAAGAGCTACAAGAGGCAGAATACAGCGGCGGGATGCGCCGGTAGGAACTGGACAAAGATGCGGAGTTGGTTTTCTCCGCATCTTTATTATTCACCTGTTCTGCTGTTCATCTATCACTGACTGTAATTCCAAGAACTTGCGATACCGGTTACTTCCACCGGCATAGTCTTTGGCGTCCTGCTGCCTGGCATAAAATTATTGTACCATTATTTTTTAATTCTGTAGATAGCTTTCCCAATTCTCATGGCCAATGGTCAGCTTGTCCGTTTCCCAGTCGTATTCCACTTCCGGTATATCGGAACAAGGGAAATACACGGTATAACCTATCTGCCCGTAGGAACAATGCAGCGGCATGACGCATATCTCATGACCGAAGTAAGGCTGTGGCGTACAGTATTTCTGCCAATCAAAACGACCTGCGGCAATATTGCAGCAAAGCAATTTTAACGTTAATATGCCTTTCCAACTCTGAAAATCTTTTTTTAAACTTTTTTCCATACTGCTAATGTGCTATATTGTAATAAATTTCGGGTTCGCTTGACACGTTGTAAATCCAACTGCCGCAACGCACCAACAGGGCATTCCTGCCATAATAGAGCTTCTTCATTCCGGATATGCTTCCCGTCCGGTGGAAATTCGGGAAACGGCTGATGTCTATTCTTTGCGCGTCGCGCTTGTTGATTGTCCTGGTTCTCATTGTATCGCTGTTTTTAATGTTTCATAAAGTGTCTTTATCATGGCTTCGGCATCTTCCATATCGCTTACGATGTCCTTGATATGGTAGGGCGCACCGTTCTTGCCGTGCCCGTCCGTACCTATCCACAGATAGGCTTCGTAGTCGGGGTCAAAATTCTCGTAAAACTCTTCGATGCCGCTGATAAGGCTTTCTGTATCATTGCCTTTCATTTCGATAGAGAAACTAAAATCCTGTCCCATTCTCGTGTACCGCTGAAAGTCGAACTCCACAACTTTTTTCTTTCGGGTATCGGCTTCTACATTCCATCCCAAATTGGTGGCTACGGCGGTAATCTGTTCTATTGCTGTCATGTCTGTTATTTTTTATTTCCCTTTTCTTGAAGCCTTCCGACTTCGCCCAAAGGGTTGTTTCATGTGCGTCCCAAACGGCGGATGCAAGAACTACGGGCAAGTAACCGGGAGTGAAATTTTATGAAATGCCGTAATCTGCGATTGCGGAAAGTTTTCGTCAAATTTCATTTCAGGTAGCGACAGCGGTGCTTGAACAATGTTCGTCCGCCGTACCTTTGCACACGAAACAGCCCCGTGGCGTATGTCGGGGTAACAAGAATGGCCATACCGTTAGAACCGGAGCATGGCATGGATAAAAAAGGGATAGAAGCGGTTGCGGCCCGGCAGAGCATGGACTATAAAAGTAACCGGGACATCCATGCAGGGAAATGAAATCCACCCGCCGGTGTGGCGGGTGGATTTCCGCAATCTGTTAAGGTACATCAGAAATGGTAGTCCACAACCCCTCCGACATGGAGTGTCGTGTCGGGTTCGAGTCCGCAAACAAATTCCATAAAAGCAAAGGATGCTTCGGCAAAGGACTGGTTGCCGTCCCCGTCAAGATAAAAACGATAATTGGTATCCAACGGGTTTTCTATTGCCTGTTCAAGATTATAAAGCGGTCTCCATTCCAACATATTCTCGACAGTAAGAGTCTCCGCTTTCTCATGGATATTGGCGACAAACTCCTTTTTCCACTGCTCCACGCCTCCCTTATAAAGTATGGTATCTTCGGATGTCAGCTCGAACATCCCTTTGGGCAGTTTATATTCAACCAAATCAGAAATCTCTTCCTTGCGCTGCTCGTCGCTCATATTCGCGCAATAGTCGTAAAAACTGAAGTCCCCATCAATGAACGTGTTCTCATCAATGTAATTCTCCTTGCTAATCGGCTGCGTTGAAATTTGAAAAATGCTGCTGTGCATAACTTTAAGTTTTAACTGGTTGATACTTGTTTTTCCCTCTTATCGAGCCTTTCGGCTACCTTGTCGGGATTGATTTTACATGCGGGTTCAACAGCGTGGACAGGAGGGTAAAGGCAAGTAAACAGCCGGGAATTTGACGGAATACCCAAATCTTTGATTTGCGGAAGGCTGCCGTTCAATTCGTGGCCCGGTTAGCGCAGCGGTACTTGACGACCGGACGGACGCTGTACCTTTGCATGGGAAAATCTCGCCGGCAAGGAGCACCGGAGGAGAGAGACGGGAAAGTGATAGCGAAGGAAGATAGAAGGGGAAGGAAAATAAGCCGATTATATAAACGGGCTGCCGCTCGCTTAGATAAGGTATTCCGGAGAAAGTAAAACAGGCTTGTCGCCACAGAAGCAATCCCCGAAACTCCTTGTGTCGCAGGTTCGGGGAAGGCTTGTTATTACTCGATGAAATAATGATGGGCATTCGGGCACTTGTCGTTCGGTTGTGTCTTTTGTGAAACTCCTACAACACTGGGGTATCGGCAAAAGCAACCGTTGTATATTTGGTTGCCGTCAAGTGTTATCCGCTGCAGATGGCAGTCACATATCCCATCACGGCTACGATTGGCAACAAAATGGAACACAATGCCGTTGCTGTATGACAATCGCAATGCCGTATAGTTTATCTCGACCTTGGGCTGTTCCGATGGCAAACGGGTATTGAAATAGCCTGTAGCCCGCATGACCTGTTCTGCAAAGCGCACGGCTTCCGTCTTGTATTTTTTCATGGCTGAAGCCACGGGATTTTCATCACGGCTGTTTCCGAAAAACGATGCGGGCAGGTTTCTGTTCCTATAATTTAATTTGAACATGCCGATTTCTTCCTGCACCACGGGCAGGTTAATGGCTTCGTACTCCTCTTTCGTCATCACGATGAAACGCGTGTGCGCTTCGTCCAGATAGAGGCGGTAAGCGGGCTTAACCCGCTCCCGTTTCTTTTCATACTCCGCTTGTTCCCGTGCATCCATACCGTTATAGACGTGACGGGGCACTCTTTTTACCGCATTGACGAACGTCCGACATTTGCATATACCGAAACGTTTGGCAAACTCGGGTATCGTTCCGATAAAGCCGTATTCCTCCCAATGATAAGTTTTCATAATCGTGCGTGTTCGTTTTTTAACCTACAACTACAAACTCATCAATCCTGCAATAAGAATCCGAATTTTCCTTTTGCCATTCCTCACACAGGGCTTGGACTTCCTGCATTGATTGGACGGGCTTACCCACTATCTCTCCAAGCCACTCCAGCATTGTCTTTGAGTCTTGGAAATACTCGAAATAGTACTGGTTGTCAGCGGTGCATAAATCAACGAGGTATTTGTCGGAAAAGTATGCGCCTTCGCTGTCGTTGGTCTCATAGATGGCACATCCCGGTTCTTCCGCCTGATAATAGTAGTGGAGTGACGGAAAGAACTGACATGCAAGGTCAAACACTTCGTTACAAGGCGCCCACGCCGTTTCTGTTGTAAACCGCAGGGTGTCACCATTCATTTCAAGATTAGCCCATTCCCCCCGACAACTCACTTCGTTCCAGTCTTTACCCAAAGCGTCCACCAGACACCCGAGCCATTTAGTCCCGAACCCGTTTTCAACGGACGGTTCTTTCCGTTCCTGCAAGCCTTTCATCAACTCATAGAGACTTTTGATTTCTTTTGCGTCGCCCTCTATCGCATACGCTGTACTGCACCAATTCGCCATAATCGTAGAATTTAATTGTTGAAAACTGTTTTTTTATTTCCCTTTTCTTGAAACCTTCCGGCTTCCTTTCGGGATTGATTTTACATGCAGGTCCAACAGCGGGAAAAGGACAGCAAAGGCAAGTAAACGGACGGGAATTTTACGGAATACCCAAATCTTTGATTTGCGGAAGGCTGCCGTTCAATTCGTGACCCGGTTAGCGCAGCGGTACTTGACGACCGGACGGACGCTGTACCTTTGCATGGGAAAATCTCACCGACAGGGATTGCCGGAGACACGATAAGGGGAAAGGAGATAGAAAGGCAATGCCCGACGGGATATAACAGGAAGATGTCGGATTGAAAGGGAAGTTCCGCGATAACATACAACTGGAGAGACAGCCATGCGGAAACAAGCCCCGAAACCTGATTTACGGGTTTGGAGGCTTGTTTCAACACGGAATTGTTTACCGTCGAGCGTTAGCGTTTATCGTGCGTATGCTCGTGAAAATAGTCTTGCAGGGATTGGTAGCGGTCTCGAACTGCCGCATTCTCGTTGAACCCGTTCAGGCAATGAAGCAAGGTATTTTCGAGCGTGGTGTACCGGCGACTGAAAGTCTGTATATTGTCCAAGCAACAGGCTGTCAAAGCATATTTGAACGGCGCGAGCGTTTCGGGCTCCTTCCGAATCCGGACATGCCATAGGAAATACAACTGAATCGTGAAGCTGTCTGATTCGCCTGCTTTCATCAAGTGTTCTTCATCGAGCAACCGTCGAACAAGTTCCGGGGTAAGCTGACAATCGCCTTTCCGATAATACTTGCGTTCCGCCGTATGGTAGGCTGCAAACTGTTCGATGTCTTGTTCTGTCAGCCGGTATTCTTCCGGATAGAATAGCCGTACTTCATTTTCCGTAACAGCGATTATTTCTTCTCCGAACTGGTATTCATACGTCTTGGCGGCAGGACACACCACGTTCGTGCCGGCTTTATCCACAATTTTGAATTTGTCAATGTAACAGTAAGCGTACCGGTTTTCTTTCTGCCATTGTGCCACCAACACATTTACCTGTTCTTCGGTTTCGACGGGCTGACCGAACACCCTTCCAAGCCACTCGAATACGGTCGGGAGTTCGATGAAATACTCCATCATGAACTCGTCTTGAGGCGTGAACAACTCGACACGGTACTTTTCCGGAAAATATTTTCCTTTGCTGTCGTTCGTCTCGTGCAAGACAGTGGCAGGATTTTCAGCCCGGTAGTAATTCGTGAGGGAGGAGAATTTCCTGCATACAAGGTCGAATACCGCAGGACGAGGAGACAATATCGTTTCTACCGTAAAACGTAGGGTATTGCCGTCCCTTACAAGATTGTACCAAGCCCCTTGGCAGTTCACGGTGTCCCACTCGTAGCCCAAAGCGGCCAAGAGACACCCCAGAAATGTTGTCCCGAATCCGTTTTTAATGAGCGGTTCTTTCCGGCTTCCCAGGTCTTTCATTAACCCGTAAAGTTCTTTCACTTCTTTTGCGTCACCGTCTATGACGTACACGCTTTTGCTCCAGTTTCGCATGATTGTAATTTTTGATTGATTTTATTTTTCCCTCTTATCGAAGCCTTTCCGGCTTCCTTTCGGGATTGATTTTACATGCGGGTCCAACAGCGGGAAAAGGACGGCAAAGGCAAGTAAACAAGCCGGGAATTTTACGGAATACCCAAATCTTTGATTTGCGGAAGGCTGCCGTTCAATTCGTGGCCCGGTTAGCGCAGCGGTACTTGACGACCGGACGGACGCTGTACCTTTGCATGGGAAAATCTCACCGACAAGGATTGCCGGAGGAGAGAGACGGGAAAGTGATACCGAAGGAAGATAGAAGGGGAAGGAAAAGAAGCCAATTATACAACGGGAGGCAAATCATGCACGTTGCATTTGTGAGGGGAGTTCTTGACGTAGATGCTCCGAAATGCCCCCAAAAGTTCAGTGTCTAACTTTTGGGGTACAATTCATTCTCTCGGAGATCTGTTTTTCAGAAATACACGTTCAGCATAAGATATACGTATGCCTTTTTATCTTTCCCATTTGGGTACTGGAGTTCAAACTGAATTTTATCTTCACGTGCCAACCATCCGATCGCGCTGGCCAGTTCCATATCATCCATTCCAGTACCTTTTTTAACTTCCGTGAGTTCCCATCTTTTATGTGCGTCTGTACTTAGGAAACGCCATAAGATTCCAGCATTTTCGCCAATAATGCTCTTATTCATAATTTTCCTTTTTATAAAGTTGTTTTTTATACATCAAATGTACTGAAATTTATAATCCATTGATGCGGATTTACTGTTGGATTGTAATTTACCCCCCCCCGATTTTACATTTCTTTAACATATCAAAGAAAATTTAGTATTCCGCAAGATTGAATGTATGTACCGGTCAGCCGGGAATACTACCTCTGTTGTGATGGCCGGTAGCCTGTTTTTTTATAATACAAGGCTTGTGACGTTATTTTTATTGCATGAGAATTTATAAATATCAGAAGCCCCCGGCGGTTATCCTTGCCGGGGGCTTGTCGCATTATGTTATTCTCGTCCGTGCCCAAAATAAATGTCTGAACTTATCGCCGTTCGGCTTTGCCAGATGTTTTTTTCGTTCATCGAAGCAGTTCATCTGTAAAAGTATAAAAGTTAGGATCTTCTCCTATGAATACCTTTGTGATATAGCCATCACGGTCCAAAATGATTTTGGTAGGGAAACCCTGTATGGCATACGCGCTTGCCACATCGTTATCTGTTCCATTAATCACATTAACCCAAGGCAGTTCATGTTTGGATACGGCATCCTTCCATTGCTGTTCCTTGTCGTTGCAGGCAATACCCACAAATTCCATTTTTCCTTTATGCTTAAAGTATAATTCTTTCATGTCAGGGAACCCCTTGATGCACCATCCGCACCAGCTTCCCCAAAAGTCTAAAACCACAAATCTGCCTTTGAGGGAAGAAAGCGTAAAATCGTTCCCTTTCAAATCCTTTAAGGTAAAGTCCGGTGCCATTTTCCCCGGCTGAATCCGTTCAGCAGCTTTCATGCGGGCCATATCAGCCTCATAGGTATCCTTGATGCTTTGATATACAGGTGCCATGACACCGGTCTTGACGGTTTCATCTATCAGGCTCAACCCTTTTTCCAAATCCTGTAACGGCAGTTGCATCAAGGCATAAAGTGAAGCATCCTTTTGTGGAAAGTCAGCAATGAATTTATTTTTGGCTTCCCTTATCTTCTGCATTTCTTCTTGCATCCTGTTTTGATAGGGCTTGATTACCTGTTGAATGGAATCCTCGGACACACCCTTTGCATACAGCTCCATGCAATAAGTACTGATTGAATCCATTTCCAAAGCCCAATCTTTTCCTATGGCATTTATCTGGTTGCAATCCTCGTAAAAAGCGTCTCCGCCCAAAGTGTAATCCAACATGTTTCCGGAGATGGTAACGGACCTGTCGGGCAATAAAAGGAAACTGATACATTTGCTTGCATCGATTACAGATCCTTCTTTTGCATAAATGAGTACCTGCTTCACTATGGAATCTCCCACGTTGAATGCAAAAGCGCCATGATCAGTCAATATCGTGTCGGCTTTATGCGCGTCTCGATGGCCAACAGGGAAAGAATAGACAACCAGTGTATCCGCATTCACGTTAGACAACGTGCCGCTGATTTCTGTTTTTCCATTTGTACAACTGAATAGCATTGTACAGATTCCAATGAGGCATAAGATTTTTTTGTTCATACTTTTATCCTTAGAAGTTTATGATTCTTTATCCAATATACCTGTCCCAAGGTATATTGATCGATGCGAATTTAGACAATCGAATGCAAAATATTCTATGGCAATGCATTTCCGGCTGAAAAGTTCCATAATGATGAACTTTTCAGCTTACCAGCTAATTTCTGATACCAACTGCTGAATGCGGGCAGCTGCTTTTTCCATCTTTTCTCTTTGGAAGGAACCGGCATATCCCGACATCCCTAAAACAGCGACGATATGACTTTTGTAAAAACAGGGTACGGCGATGCAATTCAGTCCTTTTTCATATTCTTCTATATCCAGGGCATACCCGTTGGATAAGATATCGGTCAATTCTTTGACAGATATTTTTTCAGTATTTTTACGCAACACGTCCTGTAGATGTATGGAGTAGGCTACAAATACTTTACCGATAGCTGTCTTGGCCATTTCGTATTCTTTGCCTACCTCCAAGGATATTTGAGCCGTTGAGCTGGGTACACACTTTAATTCATATCTGAAATAGTTTCCTATTTGCACGGCCATGTAAGATGTTTCATGGAACTCTTGGGCGGCATATTCCAAAATGGGACGAATATGGTTCTTCATGCAAGGAACAGAGGGATAACAGAACGATATTTTTTGCATTTTATCGGTCAGCCTATATCGCGGTGAAATTTCATCCTGCTCTATATATTCTAAGTCCCGTAAGGTTTCTATGATGTTAAAGACGGTCGTTTTCTTCATACCTAAAGCATCTGCAATATCTTTTATGCGGACTAAGTTGCCATTACCTGAGATATATTCCATTATCCGGATGCACTTTTGGATAGATTGTATCATAATTTAAAGTATGAGAAGTAATTGGTTGCCACAAAGATATGCTATTCTCCGAATATGCTCAACAGGAATAGACAAATATTCAACTCGCGGCATCTGTCAGGATTGAAGCCAACAATTTTGGATAGGAGATACAGAAAAAGCATATATTAGCTTCCCATATTATAAAAAGTAGGAATAAAGAACCAGAAAAAACACGATAATGCAAAAAAAAGGATCTCTGTAACGATAAAAAGTTGAAGATGAAATCCTTGTGTAAGAATTTAAGGACATAAAATATGCCATAAACCGAACTTGGGCAAAGTAACGGTTTAATGGCCATATAAACGGATGCACTTATGCAATTCCCTGTTACAGTGATTTAAGAATCAGGCTGTTTGCCTTGTCCACCACCGTGGTGTCGAGTGAAGCGAGATAGATGCGGGTGGTGTTCTCGGAATCGTGTCCCATCGCCTCGCTGATGGTAGCGATAGGAATATTCTTGCTTTTGGCGATACTTGCCCAACTATGTCGGGCTACATAACTCGTCAGCGATATGGTCAGTCCCAACATTTTGCCTATTTTCTTCAAGCTCTGATTTACCCGATGCGCGTCGCTCTTATACTGCTTTCTTGCATCATTGTCGCAATTCTTGATAATAGGCAGCAAATAAGGTGTCCCGGAGGTGTCGAATTTGTCAATCAACTCCTGCATGGGTTTCTCCCACTTGATGAACAACTGCTGGTTGGTCTTGTGCCGACGGTAGGACAAGACACCGTTTTGCAAGTCTTTTTTCTTCAGGAACGCCATGTCAATGAATGACATGCCACGCGTGTAAAAAGAGAACATGAAGATATTCCTCGCGTAATCCATGGCCGGGTGCAAGTTCAAGTCCAAATCCCGAATCTGGCGGATCACGCTCAGAGGAACCGCGCGTTTGACTGTTTTATCAATGCCCGTATAAACATGTTTGAACGGATTGCGCTGCTCGGTCAGCTCCTTATCTACCGCACGGTTGTATATGGCCCGGAGATTACGCATGTAAAAGGAACTGCTGTTAGGACAGATGCCTTTCGATTTGAGGTATGCCTCGTATGCCATCATCAGGTCGGAATCCACCTCGTCCAGGGGAACGTCCTGTTCTTTCCGGAACCTCGTGAAACTGTTTATGGCTGTCTCGTATGCCGTATATTGTTTCCCGATCTGTTTCAGCTGCCCGACAAGCGTGTGGGCAAAGGATATAAAACTGTGGGTATCGGTCGGTGAAAGGTAACTTTCCACCACATCCTCTGCCGTATAAGATCCGTCCGCACGTTCAAGACGCGAAATAATACTTTTCAACCGTTTGATGTCTTTCCGAAGGGCATCCTTTAAGGAGGCCAGATAGTTGCGGCGATTATCCCCAATCCCGGGAGGGAACACGATTTCCTTGTTTTCCGCATCCCATTCCTGCGGGTACAGTTTATAACCGGTGTGTATCTGTCTTGGTACACGCTTGTGAATCACTTGGTAGAACAATGTGCCCTCTTTCGTACTGGAGGAGGATGCACGGAATTTTGTTTTAACTGTTGCCATTATATATTATTTAATTGTTTCAGATATAAAATAGCCCGAGTAATGACGAAAATGAAAAACCGACCGTGCATCTATGATTTCCCCGGTGTGAAACTTTACGGGAAGCCATGGTGGGGAGACACGGGGAAAGCCTCTGTCCCGGGTGCCCCAAGAGTCCCGGTTCTGTAATCGGCACTCTTGGGTCCATAAAACAATACGGCGGGCATTATTCCACGGTTTGGATAGTCCCGGAAAAGAACAATTCCACTTTCGTATGCCTGTTGGCTTCCGTCGGCAGATAGTCGTCTATGCCGCCTCTGCCGGCTTTTAGAAGCCTCCCGGACGGTATTCCCCGTCGCTCCAGCTCTGTTGCAATAAACTCGGCTCTCGATACGCTCAGCGACTCGTTGATAACTGCCGTGCCCGTCGAGCTGTCGGCTGCACCCGTAATTTTCACGGACAGATTATGCTTTTTCGCCACGCGGGCCAGTTCGTCGAGATTGAGCATTTGCGAGGTATCTGTCAGGTGGGCCGTATTCAGGTTGAAAAAGAAATAAACGGGAGAACCGATGCACTCGTTTCCGGAACATACCAGGGCGATATATTCCGCAGGAGTGGGTATGGTGTCGGAAAGGCTACCGGTGATTTTCCCGGACTTTCCAAGTCCATACCCGTCACCCCGCGTACCCGTAAGGGTGTCCGCCGGTACATTACCGTCTGAACCGTCTCCTTCAAGAAGCGACCTGCCGTCCCAACGGCGGTTCTTTAACCTTGCCCTAAGCGAGTTCAGCCCGCTATAATTATTTACCGGGAATCCGCGTCCAATGGTATCGTCGTCCTCAAAGAGGTGGCTGTATGTATCGAGCAGCCCTTCGATTTCCAGAATCTTTTTCAACTCGGCCAGTGTCCGCCTGTCCTGATCGGACCTTCCTTTGCAGCGTCTGTTCTCTTCCTTTAACAAGTTGGCGTAATCCGCAAGCCACTCGTTTTGGCGGATATAGGGTGTTGCGTCTATCGCCCGTTTCCAGCCGGTTCTTCCGATATGGAATGTAAATCCTGCGGTCAGCGACAGCATGTGGTCGCCGAAACGGTTCGCCTTGCCGTACCCGTCGAAATCCTGAAACGTGGTCATGCCGGAAAGTTCCAGGGTGGCACTTACCCGTTTGGTGATGCGGTACTGTCCCTGCACTCCGTAGGAAATTGCGAACGGGTTATGCCCGTTGGTGGCGTGGTGCAGCAGACCGACACCTGCAAAAGGTGCAAGCCCCCAGCGTACCTGTTCCTGCCGGGCATACCTGCGGCCAAGGACATTCCATAGCAAATCCGCATGGATATGGTGGTAGTCTTGTGTGGACAATGCTCCGTCCTTGAATTGCAATCCGCTGTAGTTTATCCGTGCCCCGACCGAAGGTGTAAACCACTTGCCGACAGCGAGGCTGTACGAGGGTTTCAACCGCCCGAACAAGTCTTCGCAGCCGAGCGGCGTGCCGAGAAAGGCGGTCGCTCCTGCGGCGACACTGACAAACCAGTTGCCGTTTCCGGACATCGGCACCACCACTCCGTCAAGATAGACAGGCTGCATCGGCAGGAAGCGTTCGGTGGCAGCGTGAAAGGATGTGCATCGTACAGTGTCTCCTCGTGCGGGTACGACATCTGCACGGGCTTGCAATGAACAAAGTATTGCAAAAACAATGATGATTTGTTTTGTCATATTCCAAAGATTTTATTTGTTAGACTTCTGATTATTGTGAGGCATACCGCCACTTATCGTTTGGGCTTCTTGCCGATGGCCGGGCGCATCATGCGATGTGCCATCCTCATACAGCGAAGCGCCCATGCCCGGTTGTCCTCGTCTTCGTCGCGGCCCCATTTAAGGTCGCTCCCGCCACCTCCGCCACCACGGGTTTCGGCAAAAGTGGTGGCATCGTCAACCATTCCGAGGAAGAGCATCGTCGCACAGTGCATGACTTCCGCGCCACGTTCGGCGATGGACTGCACGAGCGTGCCGTCGAATACCTGACGTTCCGAAACGTCCATCCGTGCCGATATGTTCCGGTATTCGCCGACTAAATTTTCCAGCAGGACATCCTTGAGCATGCTGTCCACTTTGGAATGTACATCACGTGAATATTGGTAGGCTTCTTTCCTGAGTTCTTCGGTACGCTCCTCAATGGCACTCATGTTCTCTCTCAGGTCGGAGAGCTGCCGGTCAGCCGTCTGTAACTTGTCCTGCTTGTCCGCCAGTTGCCTGCTGATTCCTTGCAGTTCTTTTTCCAGCCCTTGAATCTGCGCGGCCAACTGTGCCGCATCGCCCCTGTTCGCTTTCAAATCATGTTCGGCTGCCGACAACTGTGCCTGCTTTTCGGCTTTCGACTTTTCGAGGTTATCGACCATTGTCGTGAGACCTTTGACCCTGCGTTCTGCCAGCCGGATGTCCGATTGGAGGCCGGCCAGTGCCTTTTGATGACGGTCGATGTCTTCTTCAATGTTCGTACACTCTTCCGACAGCATCCGGCGGTATTCTTCGGTTGTCCTGTGGCGTGCGCCGGTCTCCGCGACACTTCTTCCACGTGACATACCCCATTTCGTATTGACTTCGGCGAAAAAGTCTGTATGAAGTTGTTTCATCCGTTCGCTGTATTCGTATTTGTCCTTTCCGGCAAAAATCTCCTTGTACGCAAAGCGCCCCTCCTTGATCGGCAGAAGTGTGCAGTGTACATGCGGATTCAATTCGTCGAGGTGTACAATGAACGCGGCAATATTCTGCTCGCCATATCTGCCGCTCACGAATGAATAAACGTCTTTCGCCCATTGCTCGATTTCCTTCTTGCGGACGATACGGGCATTGTCCGCACCTTTGTCAAAATTTACTTTCTGCCTCCCGAAGGCAAGTTCGTGCATACGTTCCCGCGAACCGCCGAAAATGATGTTTACCACTGTGCGAAACTTCGGTTCGGCCAACCCTTCGTTAGGGTCTTTGATTCCTCGCCGCTCCAGGATTTCTGACATCCGTTCCGGGATGCTGCGCGTCTTGTCGATGGGACGAATCTTCCTCCCGGAGGCAACCTCGAAATTCAGGTGTTCACGTGTAGGATCGTAATTGCCTATTTCGACCGCCCGTTTCCAGCCTTTCTCCGTCCACCGGCGCGTATGTTCGTTGCTCTGTGCCGTCGTTATGCCTTTCGACACCCGGACGTCGAGCACTTGTTTTGCATTTGCCATACTGTTTTCTTGTTATTCGGACAATCCCCCGTGTCCCAGCTTGCTGCTTGCCCGGACACCTCTCCCAACGACGTAAGGCGGTTGGGGTATTAGGCTACCCTTCCCTTTGCTCGGTGGCAGACGGGCAAGCCCGGATGCCTCCCTATAACTGGCAGGATACCAGTACCGGGGTAGAGTCGGATTGTTCGCGGTTATACAATCTGTTTCCTGTTCCGGTTCAACCCACCGGTTCCTGCATTTGTGCGGCGAGTGCCAGAAAGGGGCTGCGGAATGATTTAAGACTTTCTTCTTCCTCGTCCATATCAATGGCAGCCCCGCCCGCTTTGAAATCGAGAATAAGCTCCGCAAGCTCTTTAGAGGTCTCGATAAACGAAGTCCATTCCCCTTCGAGATCGAGGCGGAAAAAATCCATGAAGTCCAGAATATCGTCGAACTTCGACTTGCGCAGTACGCGCTGCATGGCGGCAAGGGCGATACATCCCATTGCCGTCGCACGGATTTTTATCACCCGGGGGTCATCGTTTTTCGACATCAGATCCAGATTGACGCGAATGCCGGTACACGGCCTGTCTTCCACGCCGGCTTCGGCCATAGCCTGACGGACGAACTGTCCGCACGCGGTTCCGGTTTGAACGGAATCCGTTTGGCCGGTTATCCAACCGGACAACACGCCACGAAGCCGTGCGGCAAGGTCCGGGTATTCTTGTCCGCTTTCCCCAGCGAGGGCTTCGCCGGTCTGCAAGGGCATGGTAATAACAACACTTTTCGTCAGCCGGGTACGTTCCAGTTGTCCGAATGATTCGAGCGTGTCCAGAAATGAGCGGACAGTAGCGCGATGCCAGCGCCACTCTGCGGCAAGGTCGGAAACGGTCACATGGCACTGGCAAGGCCGGAGTCCGTAGTCCTGTTTCCTTAGAAACGGGGAAACGAACCCTGCCAACGATTTGTTCAACAAGTCACAATAGGCTTCCGTTTTTGTTTTGCGGTCGCCGTTTTTTTCTTTGAGGTAGTCGAATACCTTGATGTCTGCCAATATACTGGCAGGCTTTTTCTGATTACTTTTCATACTCGTTCTTTTTTTGATGATTTGTCATTATAGGGATTATGGGAATATGCGGCGTTACCCTTGTCCGCATCGTATGGCGGCTTCACCTGCCGGTTATCGTGATAACTTTCGGCAAATGTTCCGGGATGCCTTATCCACCCGGCAACCTTGTCCGCGTCACCATATTCGGACATTACCCGGACAGAGGGATAGAACAAGGCTGCCAAAAGAATGCAGGCGATAGTAACAGCCGTCGTGTAGAGATGCGGCATGAAGCCGATGACCATTGCCACGAGCGCGAAGATGACGAAAGCCCGAGGCCGGTCAAGCAACCACCGCAGCCACCGGTCCGCACGTTTGGCAGAGGACAACATGGCACACACGATGGTCGAGAGCACGACACCGAACTCGCCGGGGTGTCCGCTCGTATAGACATAATGGAAGAGCAGCAGCAAGATCAACAAGACCTGCGCGTACAGTTTGCGGGCTTTGGCGCTGCGTGCCATGACATCGTAGAACTTTGCCATGAAACGGCGCTTACTCTTGTACAATGCCATCGGCAAGACGAAAGGCAAGGCAAGGAAAATAAATTGCAGTATAATCCAGATCATAGGTAATAGGGTTTTGAAGGTATGTAAACGGGACGTACCACGAGTTCCAGCCGGATAACGCCGTAGGTCGCCAAACGGATAATGTTCTCGGCATCTTCTGCCGTGATATAGTTCGCCCCTTTTTTAATCCGGGATTTGAACGTGCCGTTCTGTTTCCGGTAGGCCGCCAGAGCCTTATCCAGTTCATGTTCGGGAATCGTCCACGCCGTACCTTTGTCGTATGCGCCATGCGCCTTGTAGGTCCGCAACACCAGTGTACGGGAAACAAGGTGGTCGGTTCTGCCGCTTCTTGAAATGACATGCTCCTTGTAGAGGTTGGCATCGGCGACCTCTATCCACGTCCGGTAAGCGTCGATGCAGAATACTATTTGCCGGTATATCGTATTTCTCATAGGAAGTCCATCAGTACATCTTCTTTGCATTTCTTGTATTTGAAGTGCCCGTTCCCCTCGTGAAGTTTCAGATCGAGGCACAGGTCGCCGTACATCATTTCCAGCGAATCGTAAACGGTCGCGATAATCCGGCTGACTTTGCCGTCCGCATCCGTCTTGGCGTTCATCTTGAACATCTGGCCGAAAGCCGGGTTGGAATAGGCGCATGTGCTGTGACCGAATTTATCCGACCTGAAAGGGATATGGTGGTAGAGCGTGATTAGTTCTATGTCATCCTCAAACGCATCCATGACCTCTTCCAAATCGTAGGGGTCGCGAAGAGGGAACGTGAGCAGGGCATAATCACCGAAGAACTGAGGGGACTCCATTGTCGTGATGTCGAGCAGTTGCGGCAGTTGCAGGGGGACGAATGTCATGAAATCGTCGAAAAAATGTCGTAGCATAATCATATCTCGTATTTGTTAAGGCTTTATAATGTGGCGATGAATATCTCCATGAGCATACCGGGCAGCTCTTCCAGGCGGTCGTTTCCCGCGTGCATCATTTCCTTCAACGCCCTGAACGCTTCGGGTGTCCTGCCCGCGAGCTTGTAAAGGGTTTCTTTTTCCCGGTCTGAAAGCAACGCGATGCAGAAACCGTCCAACGAGGCGTATGGCTGGAGTATCATCCAGATATAGGCGTGTGCCTGCTCCGGCGTGGTGACTTTTCCCCGGTGTATATCATCGAGGCAGGTCTCCACGTTCAGTATAAGCCGTCGGTTAGTCCGCATGGCCATATATATCATGGCTTCCTTGTAAGTAATCTCCTGCCGTCCGGCGGCGAGGAATATCCGGGCACAGCACTTTTCCGTGTCGCGCGTAATGTCAGACATGTTTACTTTACCGAAGCTATGCAGGTGTGCCATGAAAGTCCGGAACACGGCATCTTCCTTTTCGATGAACCTTTTCAGGTCATCATGGCCGTGTATGTCGTCCTTCAGCGTCCCGGAAAGCAACGCACGGTAGGACGGCAGTATTTTTTCCTTGTCGCCCCGATAGGCCGGGCGTTTATCCAGCGAGGCAAAGAACGGCCTGACTTCTTCTGCGGAACGGTGCAGTTCCTTGTCCCCGGCATAAGGGGATAACCGTTCTTTGAGCGTCAACACTTCCTTGTAAGTACGCGATCTCGATATAGCCAGCCGGGAAAATTCCGCCCGGATGGAATCGTGCAGCGTGAGGCATTCTTCGCGTGTTCCGGAGTGGACTTGTTGTGTCGTGTCCCTGCGGACATGGGCGAAAACGGAATCCCTTACCGTCAGCCACTGGCGGAGAAGTACCGTCAAACTGTCGGTGGAGAGTCCGTCCTGCATTCTTATTCCGGACAGGTACTCCCTGTATATACCGGCAGGGTTATCTTGGAGTTCAAGCGACGGGTTGCCATATTTCCCTCCGCATGATGAGAGTATGAAAACGGCAGCTGAAGCGGCAGATAATCTGGCTGTAAAAATTGCGGTATTTAAGTATGATTTAATGTTTACCATATCATATTTTTAATTCAAACATCGCAAAGCTAAGTATTATTTTCAATACAATAGCAAAGTAAAATCATATTTTAATGAGATTTTAATATCATACTTAAAAGTATGATTTACAATGAAAACAAGTGCAGTGAAAGGAGCTTTTTCAGGCGTTTTTCCAGAATTTCATTCAAAGTATGATTGCGGGTAAAATAAAACTCTTATCTTTGCAGTTGTTATCATGACATCGTACAACGACATGGCAAAAGTAGGTTACATATTCAAGGCGAACTTTTATGACGGGTTCGAGGCGGACAAGGAATGGATGCAACAGTACGGCTGCGTACAGGTGGTAGAGGAAACGGTCGAGCACGAGGCGCTCAGGCCACAGTGGAAACAGCTCATGGCGAGCCTTGAGAGGGGCGACGAGATTGTGCTGTCCAAATTCAGCAACGCCGTACAAGGAGTGCGCGAACTTGCGTCATTCATTGAGCTTTGCCGCATAAAGGTAATACGAATCATCTCCATTCATGACAGGATTGATTCGCGGGGTGCGCTGTTTCCTGAAACAACGGCAGGTGAAGTATTGTGGATGTTCGGGGCGCTCCCCGAAGAAGCCGCCGCGATACGCAAGGCTTCAGCCCATGTCATGCACCTGCAGCTCAGCATCAAGCCGCCGGCAAGGAAAACGGCTGCCCTGCCCAAAGACGACAGGGAAAGCCGGGAGAGAACTATCGTGGACATGTATAACAACGGCTACGATATTGATGACATTCTCGCTGCCAGCGGGTTTTCAAGCCGCAGTTCGATATTCCGCGTGCTCAACAAGCATAACGTGAAGCTCAACCGGGGAAAATTCAGCGGGCCGCTGGGGAAGAGGAAAAAGAAAGAAGGAGACGCCCCTGACGAAGAATAAGCCGGCCTGAAAACAGCTTTCCGGGTGACGGCCCGGCAGGTGCATGGATTGGTATAAGGCTAATTTCCCGATAGCCGGAAGCTATATTTAATTATATAATTATATAATCAGGTTTCTCTTAAAAAGCGTTATAACAAGACGCTTTGCATCACATTGAAAAAATATATATAATATTGATTTTAAGCATTATTCAGCCTTTTGTTTGTGTATATAATTATATAATTACATAAGATATTAAATATATAATTAAATACTTGGATATTCGGACAATATTCGCTATCTTTGCGAAAAGAAACAAATGAATTTATACGGCAATGAAGAACAGGATTGTTATATTCAGCAACATAAAAGGAGGCGTAGGGAAAACCACGCTTTGCGCGTTGTTCGCGAGTTACCTCGCGGAGAGAGGCTATCCCGTCATCGCGATCGACGCGGATTTGCAGGCATCGCTGTACCGCCACCGGCAGCGGGAAAAGGATGTCGCTCCCGACGTGCAGGCCCCGTGGAACGTGGATTTGCTGGACACGGCAAAGGGGGATCATTTGAAAAATGTCATGAGCAAACTGAAGACGGTACCGGGTATCGTCCTCATTGACTGTCCGGGTAACTTGAACGACCGGAATCTTGAGTACATCTACAAATCGGCTGACACGGCCATTATCCCCATATCGTTCGACGCGGATACAGTGGACGCGACCGGAGTATTCGTTAAAGCCCTGAAAACCGTATCTTCGGCCAACCTCGTGTTTATACCCAACCGGATCAACACCTCCGAACGGAAATCGGAAGAATTGCGCCAGAGAGCGCAAACAACCGAATTTCTCGGGTTGGTAGGTGTGGTTATGCCGACAGTAAAACAGAGCGTGTCCGTCAAAAGATATACGACCCTGTACCCGTTGGAAAGAAACCAACTTGCGGCAGTCGAGCCGTCATTCTGCAAGATTGTCGAGGAACTTCAACTTAACGATTAAGGACCATGGCAAAGATTAAGAAACCGGAAATAGGCAATCCCCTGGCAGGAATGGGACTTGACGAGATTGTTCGCAACATAACCGCCCCGGAAAAAGTTGCTGTGGAAATCGACAAAGAAACCGTCGGCGAAACTCCGGACACACCCAGGAAAACGGGCAAATCCCGACGTGGCGGAATGAAAGCCTTCGAGGAAAACCTTGCCAGGTACACGGGCGTCAACGAGCAGGGAATCGCCATTTGGCTACCCAAGGAGGTCAAGAAGAAATTAGAGCTTATACGCGTCAACGCGAGCCGCAATATCCCGTTGCGCTCTTTGGCATCTGCTATCATCATGACGTATATAGCCGAAAACGAAGATAAACTAAATTCGTTGTAAATCAAAAATATAGTGATATTTAATTATATAATTGTTTAATTACATAACTGCATAATTCAATAATTATGTGGTTATATAAAAATATAATGGAAGTATGGAAATTTTAGTGTTAATCGCCGTGTTCTGGGTAGTGGGGAAAATCCTGAAGGCTTTGTTCGGCGGCTTCAGTAAAAGCGACTACCGACGCGACCAGTAGCCGATAGGCACCGGTGATAGAAAACCGGAATAAAGTGACGTGCCTTCTTTGGGCGTGCCGGATCTTTGTCAGCCGAGTAGTTTCTACGGCCTGAATCAGATTTCCGGTATTGTGAAACGGAAGATAGAACGGCAATCATTATCTTTAATGCAAATTTTATTATAAACTTTTTTTGGTATGACAAAAGCAGACATTGTAGCCCGGGTTGCACAACAGACCGGCGTGGAAAAAGCGGTCGCGATGACCGTTGTGGAAGCATTCATGGAGACCGTGAAAGATTCGATGATTGCAGGGAATGATGTTTTCCTGCGGGGCTTCGGCTCTTTCGTCGTTAAACAGAGGGCTGAAAAAGTTGCCCGGAATATTTCAAAGAACACGACTATCGTGATTCCGGCCCACTCTATCCCTGCCTTCAAGCCTGCAAAGACATTCCTGGATGCTGTAAAAGAGGGAAAGTAAAAAAGTTACTCCCGCCCGGAAGCCGTCCGCGAGTTGGCATTCCGGCCGTTTGATAACAAAAGAGGCTGTCTGTCAGCCTCTTTTCTTTATATATGCGAGCGGGTATATATTTAGTCTGTTACCTCGTAAAAATAGCTTAACTCGTCATCCTTCAGATTTTCCTTCGCGTACAGGTCAGTCTGAGTCCAAAGGGTATTGTAAAGTATCGCCATATCCGGTCTGGTCTCGTGATATTGCCATATCTTGTGATTGAGTACCAATACCAGTTCTGTGAGATATTTGTAGTTCTTTTTCCACTCCTCGAAAGCACGGTTGAAGGTGTCCTGAATAGCTGACAACCCAAATCTGTCCGCTATCGAGAAATCATCCCAAAAAGTAGTTTGCAACTCGTAACCGTTCTCCTGCATAAATTCTCTAAATGTCATAACGCTTAAAATTTAAGATGTTAATTTTTTTATTTTCCCTCTGATACATTCCGTACCGAAAGGTTGATTATTTTTTTGCCCACAGGATTGGAGGCAAGTACGGGCAAGGAGGCAACGAAAAATACGCTCTCCAACGAAGTCGGGGAGGAAGATTTTTCGGCTGCAAGCGTCAGCGGTCCTTGTTGGAACTGACAGCCGACAATCAAAATTTGCAGAAAAATAACCGGCTTTCGGCATGGAGTGTTGGGAAACGGCTGTAGGGAGGATAAAACGAGAAGCTAAGATATTATAAAAGGATTGCTTTCCGGTTGGATAGCCGGAGTACAATGGGGTACGGAACGCGCTTCGATAAAAGGGAAAGAGTCATGAAGATATAAAGGGGTAATTCAGGCAAAAAGGATTCAGGACACATCCATTGCCAATGTATCCCGAACCCGCACCGGTCATTATCTGTACCGAATGTTTAGGAAACCCACTTG
>UMDQ01015246.1_pt1 | contig 33551 bp, 21 predicted proteins | sample 1964531 | NCBI WGS metagenome assembly UMDQ01 (sample SAMEA4835998, study PRJEB28245) | human gut metagenome | biome: gut microbiome; material: fecal sample | place: Denmark | collected 2008
CATTCCCACAGGTCGCCAAGCAGCTGGCCGCCTCCGGCCTGTCGCGCTCGTCCGAGGGCGCATGGCGCCGCGTGATTATCGAGAAGCCGTTCGGCCATGATCTGGCCAGCGCCAAGGAACTCGACAGCGTGGTATCCGAAGTGTTCGACCCGAGCTCCGTGTTCCGCATCGACCACTACCTCGGCAAGGAAACCGTGCAGAACCTGCTGGCCCTGCGTTTCGCCAACGCCATGTACGAGCCGATCTGGAACGCCAACTATGTGGACCACGTGCAGATCACGATGGCCGAGGACATCGGCATCGGCGGCCGCGCCGGCTATTACGACGGCATCGGCGCCGCACGCGACGTCATCCAGAACCACCTGCTTCAGCTCATGGCTCTGACCGCCATGGAGGAGCCGGTGAGCTTCACCGCCAAGGACCTGACCGCCGAAAAGACCAAGGTGCTTTCCGCCGTGCGCCTGCCCAAGGACCTCGCCGCCAACACCGCGCGCGGCCAGTACGCCAAGGGCTGGCAGGGCTCGCACGAAGTGGTCGGCTACTTGGAGGAAAAAGGCATCGACCCCAAGAGCACCACTGAAACGTACGCCGCCATCCGCCTCGATATCGACACCCGCCGCTGGGCTGGCGTGCCGTTCTACCTGCGTTGCGGCAAGCGCCTCGGCAAGCGTGTAACCGAAATCGCCGTGGTGTTCAAGCGCGCCCCGCATCTGCCGTTCGAGCAGACCGCCGTGCGCGAACTCGGCAAGAACGCCATCGTGATTCGCGTGCAGCCCGACGAGGGCGTCACCATGCGCTTCGGAGCCAAGGTGCCGGGCGGCTCCACCATGGAGGTCCGTGACGTGAACATGGACTTCAGCTACGGCCGCTCCTTCACCGAGAACTCGCCGGAAGCCTATGAGCGACTGATTCTGGACGTGCTGCTCGGTGATCCGCCGTTGTTCCCGACCACCGAAGAGGTGAACCTCAGCTGGGAGATCCTCGATCCGATTGAACAATTCTGGTCCACGCTTGGCCAGCCGCAGGCCTACCGCGCCGGTACGTGGGGTCCGGCACAGGCCGACGAAATGCTGGCGCGCGACGGCCGCCACTGGAGGATGCCATGATCATCGATATGCCGAACACCCGCACCCGCGAGATTGCGCACAAAATCGAACAGCTGCACGAGGAGCGCGGCGAATCGGCGACCGGCCGCGTGCTGACGCTGCTCATCGCCACCGAGGACGCGGACCTAGAGCATGCGCTGGAAATCGCGAACTCGGCCAGCCGTGAGCACCCGTGCCGCGTGATTGCCGTAGTACCGGATACCAATCCTGCCGATCAGTCCGGCGAAGGCGAACCGAACGCGGCCGAAGTGGCCGCCGAGGTGAGCGCGAGTCGCGATAATCCGGCCGTCGATTTGACCGACGGCCCGAACGATCCGAACGATTCCAACCTGAACGCCCAAGTGCGATTCGGCGCGGACGCCGGTGCCGGTGAGATCATCGTCTTGCGTCCGCGCGGTGGCCTTATCAACCACCCGGATACGCTGGTTATCCCGCTGCTTGTGCCGGATGCGCCTGTAGTGGCGTGGTGGCCGACCACACCGCCGTCGAACCCGGCCAAGGATCTGATGGGTGCGATGGCCCGCAGTCGCATCACCGACGCGTTGCACTCCAATAATCCGGAGGCCACGATTGAGCGTTTGCGCCGCAATTGGACACCGGAAGATATCGACTTGTCCTGGACACGACTGACCGTCTGGCGCGCAATGCTCGCCTCGATGCTCGATCAGCCGCCGCACCTGCCCATCACCGCCGCGAAGGTGACCGGCAAGGCCGACTTCCTGCCTATGGAAATGCTGTGCGCATGGCTGCGTCTGAAACTCGGCGTACCAGTCGAAACTGAGTTCGTGCCCGACGCGCAGGCCGTGACCGGCGTGTACCTGACCCGTGAGGACGGTGTGATCTCGCTGGAACGCCCGTATGAGGACCAAGCGCTGATCTCGCTGCCCGGCCAGACTCCGCAGGAAGTGTCCGTGCCGATGCGCACCATCGAGGACTGCCTGACCGAGGAACTGCGTCGCATCGATCCCGATGAGATCTACGCCGAGGTCATCAACGAAGGCTGGGATCTGATTCGTCACTGAAGTCGGTAGAACCCGTTGCCACAGCGGCGTTGGAATGAGTTCGGCAATTGTGGCCGAGCCATGCCAACGCCGTTGCTCATCGTTTCCTACCTCATGCGATGCCGAAGCTCATGCCCGCGGAGTAATAAAGTGACATATGCGATGTCGCACAATGTGGATTGTGTTGTCAACTGACAACACAATCCACATTGCAAAGTACGACACATACCCCATACAAGGACCATACATGGCAACTCGAAAACTCATTGTGTATCCGAATAAAGATCTGATGATTCAGGCTGGCGCGCAACGTTTTGTCTTGGCGCTACTCGATTTGCTCGCCGAACGATTGCCTGATGGCACGCATCGCACGCGTGTGGATGTGGCGCTGTCTGGCGGTTCGGCCGCGCAGCCGCTGGGCTTGGTGCTGAACGATCCGCTGGCTGACGCGATTGATTGGTCGCGCGTGCATTTCTGGTGGAGCGACGAACGTTTTGTGCCGGCTTACGACACCGATCGCAATGCTTTGGAGGCCCGTCGCCTGCTGCTTGACCAGCTGGTGGCAGATGGCAAGCTGCCTGAGTCGAATATTCATGAGATGGCGGCCGATACCCGTTCAGCCGATGACATCGCCGATGTGATGGATCAGGCCGACAGCGATGATGCTTCCGTTCGCGCCGCCGCCGATGCCGCGAATGATGCGTTGCTGGACGATGTCGCGAGCGACTATGAGCGCGAGTTGGTGAATGAATTGGGGCCGGAACCGGTAATCGATCTGATGATTCTCGGCATGGGACCGGACGGTCACTATGCGTCGCTGTTCCCTGGTCATGATGAGGTCAAGGTTACCGATAGGCTCACCGTGGGTGTGAACCACTCCCCCAAGATGCCGCCGCTGCGTGTTTCATTGACCGCGCCGCTCATCGCGCGTTCACGCCATACGTGGTTCTTCGCCGCCGGTGCCGGCAAAGCCGAATCGCTGGCCCATGTCTTCGAGCAGCCCAACAACCCGGATTACCCGTCCTCCTACGCCAACGGAGTGGACGAGTTCATCTGGTTCTCCACCGAAGAAACCGTCACCGAGTTGTGAGTGAATTAAGCCCCCTCTGATGAGGGGGCTTAATTCGTCTATGGCTACGCCTCGATCTCGGACTTGCCCTCTTCGCCGCCGGCCCCTGCAATTAGGGACTCGCCTGCGGCGAGGCTCAGTGTTGGCTCAGCGGCATAGCCGCCTCGCTCCGAAGAGGGCCGGGGAGCCCACCGGGCTCCCCTAAGCCCGAGATCGCGAGGCTACGCCTCGATCTCGGACTTGCTGTTTTCTCAGCTCGGCTATCGCCGAGCCTGAAGAAGGCCGGACAGCCCACAGGGCTGTCCTAAACCTGAAATCACGAGGCTACGCCTCGATTTCAGGCTTGCCTTCTTCAGCCCACAGCGTGTGGAACACGCCGGGCTTGTCTACGCGGCCGTAGGTGTGGGCACCGAAGAAGTCACGCTGGGACTGGGTCAGAGCGGTGGGCAGGCGCTTGGAGCGCAGACCATCGTAGTACGCCAGGGAGCTGGAGAACACCGGGGTCGGGATGCCGGCCTCCACCGCGCGAACGATCACGCGACGCCATGCGTCCTGCGATTCGCCGATGATCTTCTCGAAGTACGGATCGAACAGCAGGGAAGCCGGCGGGTTATCGCCCTTGAAGGCCTCGGTGATGCGGTCGAGCAGGAACTGGGCGCGAATAATGCAGCCGCCACGCCAAATGCGGGCCACTTCGGACAGGTTGATATCCCAGCCGTATTCCTTGGCACCGTCCTGAATCTCGTTCAGGCCCTGAGCATAGGCCACGACCTTGGAAGCGAACAGAGCCTTGCGCACGTCCTCGACGAACGCGGCCTTGTCTTCTCCGGCCAGATCGATGGTCTTGTTCGGTCCAGCCAGACCTTCCTTCTGAGCGTCTTCACGCAGCTCACCGTGCGAAGACAGTGCACGAGCGAACACGGCTTCACCGATGGCAGCCACAGGAGAACCACATTCCAGACCAGTCTGCACGGTCCACGTACCAGTACCCTTCATGCCGGCATGATCCACGACCACGTCCACGAACGGCTTGCCGGTCTCGGCATCCTTGTGGTGCAGAATCTCAGCGGTGATCTCGATCAGGTAGGAGTCAAGGTCGCCCTTGTTCCATTCAGCGAACACGTCGCCAATCTCCTCGGCATCCATGCCGAGTCCACGGCGCAGAATGTCATACGCCTCACCAATCACCTGCATATCGGCATACTCGATGCCGTTGTGCACCATCTTGACAAAGTGGCCGGCACCATCGGTGCCGATGTGGGTCACGCACGGTTCGCCGTTCACCTTGGCGGCGATGGACTGAAGAATCGGGCCCAAGGTCTTCCAGGATTCCGCAGTGCCACCGGGCATCAGAGACGGGCCGTTGAGCGCGCCTTCCTCACCACCGGACACGCCGCAACCCACGAAGTGGAAGCCCTTGGCACGTACTTCCTTCTCACGCTTGATGGTGTCCTTGAAGAAGGAGTTGCCACCGTCGACGATGATGTCGCCCGGTTCGAACACCTCTTCCAGCTGCGCGATGGTCGCGTCGGTCGGAGCACCGGCCTTGACCATGATGATGGCGGTACGCGGACGCTTCAGGGACGCGGCGAATTCCTCGAGCGTTTCGGCCGGCACGAAGTTGCCTTCGGTGCCATGCTCGTTCATGAGCTTCTCGGTACGCGAGTAGTGGCGGTTGAACAACGCCACCGTGTTGCCATGGTGCGCCAGATTACGCGCCAGATTGGAGCCCATCGTGGCCAGTCCAATCACACCAATGTTTGCTGTAGCTTCGGCCATGTGCCTTGCCTTTCGTTTGATTGTCCCATCGTCATCACGCGCGTCACAAAACAGCGCATCAGCGGAGGGAATCATTCCTTCAACGCTTGAAAGTGTATCCCGCTTACCACCCACACGCGAGGGCTGTCTTAGGTTCTACGCACCTTCTGCCCGCGAAGCGTAATTACTTGCCGGCCATTCACATACGCCCGGCCTTGGAAGGGTCGATATGCATGGTCTGGAAGCGATTGGCCATGTAAGCGTCGCTGTAGCGTTCGCTGAACCACATCGCGACCGGTGAATCCTGCGGCTGGCCGGCCATGCGCCCATACCAGCAATCCAAGGCCATCAGCGTGAAGGCAATGTCGATCACCATCAGCACCGTGCATACCGCAGTCAGCGAATACCGCACTTTCCATGGAATGCGATTAATCAGAGCCAGCAGTCGCGGTAACAGCCACTTGACCCACACCACACCAATCAGTCCCCAGAAGAACATGAATTGGCCCGAAGTACGTCCGTCGATGGACAGCCAACGGCCGGTGTAATCCCACGCGGTAATACCAAACGCCGCTTCCATGAACCAGCTGGTGCAATATTCGAACGCGCCGCCGATCACCGCCGAAGCGCAGAAAATCAAGAACGGATTCGCCTTCCACAGACGATTCAGGCACACGGTTACCAATACCGCACCACAGCCGTAAATCGGCGAGAACGGGCCCCACAGCAAACCAGCGCGGTCCTGAAGTTCACCGTTATACAGCGCCATATGGTAGATCGTCTCCACAATCAGGCCACCCACCGAAGCGATGGTAAACAGCCAGAAGATATTGAAAAAGTCCAGCGCAATATAGCCCTTGCCGGACTGGTCGCGGCCTAGCATGCCGGCCGCCACAGCCGATTCATAATCATCGCGATCGTCCATACGCCTGAGCGCGCGCCGCAGACGGCGTTCCTCGCTCAGGGAGGGATCGGCGGTCACCGAAATCACGACGAGAATAATCATCTGAATCAGCGGCAGCAGCAGGTTGAAGCCAAGGCCGGTCAGGGCCAGCGACAGCATGCCGTCGGCCAACGTCAACGGCATCAGCACGTAGGTCCAGCGCGCGGCATACCGGCGATGATTGCGCAGCAGCATCACGCCGAGCACAATCAGGCATGCGGCACTGACTACCAGCACCACCGCATGAATCGCGGACAGGATGAAGGTCAGGCTCATCGCATCGACGTGCACATGACCATCCAGAATCTCGCGCACGGCATAGAGGATGGAAATCACCATAATCGGCAATGTGGCGAGTCCGTCCAGCAGCACGACCGCGCCATAGATGCGCGCCAGAATCGGTAATCGCTTGGCGTTCAGGTTCAAGCCGGCGTCGTCCAGTTCGACGGCCACCAGATCGGCCACGACTGCGGACTCGGCGTCACGGTTCTCCCGCAGCTTGCCGGGGGTAGTGGCCGTGCCATCGTCCTTGAATTCAACCATGGTTTCCTCCCCACATAGCGTCCCCTCACCCTATCACCCGATTGCGGTTTTGCTGAACTTGATGGGCGGTCGGTACATGTCTGTCTACATTGCCGAGCACCGAGCCTATCCATCGCGTTCAGGAAACGTCCAAAAACCATCCAGAAATCTTGTCAATAAGTTCCAGAACGCCTTTCGCTCTGCCCAGCGACACACGATAAGCCGCTGGGCAGCAGCGTTATTCCGCCAAAAACATCATCAATCACCCCATTAATCTCCGGCAGCCGTATTACGCTACTACAAACGTAGCGCTACGATTAACGTATCGCTACGGAAAACGTAGCAACCAAGCAACACCAAGCTCCGGAGGTATCAGTGGGCAATATCTTCAAGGTCCTCAGACGCGACTTCCTGCGCCTGTTCAAGGTGCCGGCCGCATGGGTGATCCTGTTCGGCATGGTGTTCATCCCGCCACTGTATTCGTGGTACAACATCGTCGGCTTCTGGGACCCGTACGGCAATACCAAAGGCATCACCGTCGCCATCGCCAACAATGACGACGGCACCGACAACGCGCTCATCGGCAAGCAAAACCTCGGCGATCAAATCGTCAAGCAGATGAGAAGCAACGACCAGCTCGGCTGGACCTTCGTCACCGAAGCCGAGGCCATGGACCAAGTGGAATCCGGCAAGGCATACGCAGCCATCATCATTCCCAAAGACTTTTCCGACGATCTCGCCGGCGTGATGACCGGCGGCAAGAGTCGGCCCACTCTGGAGTATTACGTCAACGAAAAAGCCAGCGCCATCGCCCCCAAAGTCACCGACGTCGGCGCGTCCACTGTGGACCGCACGGTCAATTCCACATTCGTCTCCACCGTATCCGAAGTACTTACCGAAGTCATCAATACGGTTGACGGCAAAGCCATCAGTACCGAAGACACCACCAAAGCCAAGGCCCTCACGGCCCTTGCCGAGGCCTCCGACGATGTGCAGCACACACGCAGCACCATCGCCAAGCTCACCACCAAACTCACCGACACCCCAGAGCAGACACGCACCGCACGTCAGGCGTTGGACGACGCGCGCACACTTGGCATCGACACTGCAGAAGGCCTGGCCGGCGTCTCCACCCTGATCGGCACTACCCAGACCAGTCTGAACGGCTTCGTCACCTCCACGTCCGAAGCGCTTGACCAAGGCTCAAACCTGCTGAGCCAAGCCGCAGCACAGGCCAACCAAAGCGTGGGCACGGTAACCGGAACCATCAGCGCCGCCAATCAGCAGGTAGGCGGACTGATCAATACGGCGGAAGACATCAACCAAGCGAACGCCGACATCATCGGCCAACTCAAAGGGCTGCCGAACGCCAATCGAGAACCGCTGCAATCCGCCATCGCCACACTGGAAAGCCGCAATAGCGAGCTTGCCGGCGCACTGGGCAACCTCGATAGCCTGAACACCACTATCGGCAATGCCTCCACAGACACCGCCGGATTGGCGCAGCATCTCAATACCGCCACCCAAACCACGGTGCGCGAGGCCAATACCGCTCGCGGCACCATCACCTCCGGCGCCATTCCTCAGCTCAACACCGGTCTCAACGCCCTCAGCTCGACCGCCAGCACTCTGTCGACCGGCATCACGTCGCAAGGCTCACTCATCGATCAGTCGAAGCATACCCTCGACCAACTCGACAAAGCAGCCTCCACCACGGTGACCGCGCTGCGCGACACCGATAAGGCGCTGGCCGGCGTACAAACCAAGCTCGATACGCTGGTCACCGACATCAAAGCCCTGAGCATCTCCAGTTCACTCAGTTCCCTGATCGGCACCGACGGCAAACTGGATGCCGCCACAATCGCCGACTTCATGCTCTCCCCCACTGTTATCAGCAAACAGGCCGTCTATCCGGTCGCCTCCTATGGTTCCGGCATGGCACCGCTGTTCACCACCCTGTCTTTGTGGGTGGGCGCGTTCGTGCTCGTGGTCATTCCCAAACTCGAAACCGACGATGAGGGCATCGACGATCTCACGCCAACCCAAGGCTATCTCGGTCGCTTCCTGCTGCTGGCCACGCTGGCTGCCGTCCAAGGCCTAGTCACGGCCATCGGCGATCTTGTCATCGGCATTCAATGCGCGAGCGCCCCAGTGTTTCTGCTCACCTGCGTCATCACCTCACTGGTGTATATGTCGGTGATTTTCGCCCTCTCCACCACGTTCATGCACGTGGGCAAAGGCGTATGCGTGGCGCTGGTCATTCTGCAGGTGCCGGGCGCCTCCGGCCTGTACCCGATTGAAATGATGCCCGCGTTCTTCCGCGCCATCTACCCGCTGCTGCCGTTCACCTATTCGATTGACGCGATGCGTGAAACCATCGGCGGCTTCTACGACGGCCTCTGGTTCGCCTATATCGGCAAATTGCTGGTTTTCGCGGTTCTGGCCTTTGCGCTTGGCCTCGGCGCCCGGCCGAAACTGGCCAATCTCAACCGCCTGTTCGCGCGGGAAATCAAGGAAAGCGACATGATTATCGGCGAGCCGGTGCACCTGCCCGGCAGCGAATACCGTGTCACTCAGGCCATTGCAGCACTGGCCGACCGCGACGAATACCGTCATGCCATCGAACGTCGGGCCGCCAAATTCGCCTACCAGTATCCCCGGCTGCTGCTGGGTGCGCTTATCGCCGGATTCGTGGTGCCGGCCGCGCTCATTATCGTGTTTGCGCTGACCACCAGCGAGAAAATCGTAGTCATGGGCACATGGCTGGCATGGGTGCTCATCATCATGGGCTTCCTGATGGTCGTGGAATTCATGCGCGATTCCATCCGCCGCCAAACCGAGCTCGGCAGCCTCTCCGACGAGTCGATCCGCGCCATGCTGTACGGGCATAAGGCCAAGCGTCGCGACACCTCCGCCGAACGCCACGAAGAAGCGGACCCGAGCGCCGCTGTTACCGCAATCATCCCCACTATTCCGCCGACCAAGGAAGGCAGGCACGCACGATGAACACCATGTGGAAACTGTTTACCGGCGACATCAAACGCCTGACCAGCAACGTGGTCTCCATCATCATCGTGATCGGCTTGGTGATGATTCCCGGCCTGTTCACCTGGTTCAACGTGGCCGCATGCTGGGACCCGTTCTCGAATATGAAGAACCTGAAATTCGCGGTGGCGAATGTGGATGAGGGGTATCGTTCCGACCTGATCCCGGTGAAAGTCACGGTCGGCGATCAGGTGGTGAACGCGCTGCGCGCCAACAGTCAGCTCGATTGGACGATCACGTCCAAAGCCGATGCCGTCGAGGGCGCACGATCCGGCAAATACTACGCGGCCATCGTAATTCCGAAGTCGTTCAGCAAAGACATGATGACCTTCTTCTCCGACGACGTGCAGCATGCCGAACTGACCTATTACCGCAACGAGAAGAAGAACGCGCTGGCACCGAATCTGCTCAACGAGGGCACGGATGAGGTTGCGGCGGAAATCAACACCACGTTCGCTAAGACCATCACTTCGGCCGGGCTGGAAATCGCGTCTTCGCTGGCCGATCAGCTGTCCAAGCCCGAGGCCAAAGAGCAACTGAATACCTTCAACGCCAACATCGCCAATTTCGCCACACAGCTTGACGATACTGCGGATCTGCTTGGCACATACAGCGCATTGACCGATACGGCCGGCGCCTTGCTCGACACCTCGAACTCACTAATCACTCAGGTTTCCTCTGCCGCCAAACAAGGCGGCAAGGATCTTGCCAGCGCCAAACAGGAAGTCACCGACGTGGCCGGAGCCCTGGGCACCACCGCTGACGCGATGAGCAGCGCACTGGACGCGAGCGCCTCCAGTTTCGGCGCGGTGTCCGACTCCATAGACAAGCTGTATTCCGACGCGAATGCTGGTGCCACCACGGCCGCCGACGAATTGGACCGTCAAGCCACGGCCATTGGCAAGCAGACGGAGAAATACACTGAAATTCGCAACACGTTGGCCGGCATACTGGGCAACGACTCATCCATCATCACGGCGATCAACCGTTCAATCGCACGGCAAAACAGGCTGCGACAAGCGCTGAATACGGCGGCGACCGATATTCGCCAAGGCAATCAGGACGCGCAGGATCAGCATGCGCAGGTCAAGAATCTGGCTGATCAAGCACAGAACAGTATTGCCAATATCAAGTCAGATTTCTCGGCCACGGTGAAACCGCAAATCGACTCCCTGTCGTCCACAGTCTCTGATGCCTCCGGCATACTGAGTTCCGGCGCCACCCAGTTGGACTCCACGCTCGGCGACCTGAAGGGGACTTCCGACGACGCCAGCGATATGCTCAGTGACGCTCGCACTACCTTGGACAAGGTGTCCGGCAAACTGCGTTCCGCCGGTGCCGAACTGGCTTCGTTCAACAGCACACTGAGCGACGCACTAAACAGTGGCGATATGGGCATGGTCAAAGAGGTGCTGGGCAATGATCCCGAAACGCTGGCCAGTACGTTGGCCGCACCGGTGCAGCTCAGGCGCAAGGCCGTATTCCCGGTGGCGAATTTCGGTTCGTCGATGGCACCGTTCTACACGCTGCTGCCGCTGTGGGTGGGCGCGCTGCTGATGGTGGTGACGCTGAAAACCACCGTGTCTCGCCGGACGCGCAAAGCATTGGGCGATCCGCGGCCGCATCGGCTCTTCCTTGGGCATTACGGGGTGTTCGCGCTGATTGCGCTGCTGCAATCCACGGTGTCGCTCGGTGGCGATCTGCTGTTCCTGCGCGTGCAGGCCGTGCATCCGCTGCTGTTTATGTTGTCTGGATGGCTGGCCTCGCTGGTGTTCTCGTTCTTCACCTATACGATGGTGGTGAGTTTCGGCAATGTGGGTAAGGCAATCGGCGTGCTTATGCTCATCGTGCAGATTTCGGGTGCGAACGCTGCCTACCCGGTGCAGATGTTGCCCGACTTCATCGCCAAAGTCAGTCCGCTCTTGCCGCTCACCCATGCGGTGACGATGATGCGTGCGGCCATCGCCGGCATCTACGACATGGATTACTGGCGGGCCGCCGGAATGCTGCTGGCATTCGTGCCGCCGCTACTGTTGCTTGGGCTGTTGCTCAGGAAGCCACTGGTGCGGTTCAACCAGTGGTATGTAGCCCAAGTCGAGAGCACTAAAGTGCTGAGCTAGTAGGTATTATCCGGGAGTTGCCTACAAACGGCATGGACTTACCACCCTCAGTCTGGCTTTGCCAGCCAGCTCTCGCCAGCGGCGAGTGTACGGGAGCATATTTCGAAGAGAAGAGATGACGGAGATGACAGATACGACGGCGACACCGCGCGGTGAGCGCACGCGCGAGGCGACGGATCGCAAGCTCATGCGAGCCACGCTGCAGATTGCGGTGGACCGCGGCATCAGCGGCGTGACCATCGAGGAGGTGGCCCGGCGCTCCGGTGTGGCCAAAACCACGATTTACCGCCGATATCATAATGCCGACGAGCTGCTGCACGAGATCAGCGCGATGTATCTGGCCATCCCGGATCCCGACCCAGTGCCCAGCCCCACGCGTGAGCATTTCACGCAACTATTGCAGCGATTGGTCGATTGGGTGCGCGACAACGACATCGACGTCAAGCGCGTGGGCATTGTGTTGTCCAGCGAGGCCGAGTTCTTCCAGCACATCGTCGACCAGGTGGTGACCCCGTGGCTGGAGCATGTGGGAGCGTTCCTCAAGCAGGGAGTCGCGCAGGGCGTGTTTCGCGAGGACGTTGACGAGAAGTTGCTGTTGTCCACGATTATCGGATCTTTGGTGGCGTATGAGGCCATCGAGGGCAAAGCAATGGACGACGACACCGCCTGGGCCTCGCGCATGGCCGATCTGCTGTGGCCAGCATTGCTGAAGTAGCGGTCTTACTCCTGAATCGAAGCCTCCTGGCGGGCGACTTCGAGGGCTTTGTTGAAGGCGTCGGAGGTCCAGCTGGCGCCGGCGACCTTGTCCACTTTGAGACCCTTCAGAGGTTTGCCGTCCACCACGCCGTTAATGGCTTTGGCGAAGTCGTCCTGATGGTTCTTGGAAATCGTGGTGAACGGGTGCCCAATGATATTGACGGTCTCGACGTTGCCGTCCTTGATGGTCAGATGGACGTCGATGGAATCCTCGCCTACCGGGCCGTACTGGCCGTTGATCGAGTAGTTGCCGTCCTTGTAGTTGCCGGTGTCCTTCTTGTCGGACGTGGTGGTGGACGGGTCGTTGTGCGACGAGCTGGAATCGGAGCCGTCGGAGCTATCGGAGCCGTTCGACTGGGATTGCGACTGCTCTTCCTGCGACTTCTCGGTCTCGCCCGAGTTGCCGGCGTACGCATCGTCCATCGGCGCGGCCTTGGATTCGCCGCATCCGGCCAGCAGCGCGCCAGCCACGACCAGTCCGGCCGCCGCCAATGTCGCGGATTTCTTCAACGTACTCTTTTCGGTCATATTCACGCTCCTTAAGCCCCCCTCTGACGAGGGGGGCTGTCAGCGAAGCTGACTGGGGGAGAGACCATCAGCTTGCCATGTATTCCTCACATACTGCTCGATGCCCCTGACGGCCCTACTCCTCGCCGCCGGTTTTCGCGGCCTTGGTGGGGTCAGTGAAACCAATGGCGGTCTCGCCGTTCTGCGCGCCCTCGACCTGTGCACCCGTGGAGGCGGGCTTGCCGCCGGCCGCCTCGTAGGCCTTGCGCGCATCCTCGTCATTCCACTTCTCACCGACGAGCACGCCATGGTTGAGCATGATCTCGCGCTGCGCGCAGCTGGCGACCAGCGCATCGTGGGTGACCACGATAATCGTGGTGCCCTGCTCGTGCAGCTTGCGGAACAGGTCGAGCACGATTTTCTCGTTCTTCTCGTCGAGGTTGCCGGTGGGCTCATCGGCCAGAATCAGCTTCGGGTCGTTGATCAGCGCGCGGGCCACGCACACGCGCTGCTGCTCGCCGCCGGAGAGCTGGCCGGGCAGGTGGTGGGCGCGGTCCTTCAGGCCGACCTTTTCCAGCGCCTCCATGGCCTGCTTCTCATCGACCACCGAATGGTAGTATTGGGCCACCATCACGTTTTCCACGGCGGTCAGGTGCGGAACCAGATAGAACTTCTGGAACACCAGTCCGATGAGGTTCTTGCGCACGTCGGCCAGCTGCGTGGCGTTCAGGTCCTCCAGCTTGCGGCCTTCCAGCTTCACGGAGCCCTTGGAGGGCGTGTCCATGCAGCCAATCATGTTCATCAGCGTGGTCTTGCCTGAACCGGATGAGCCGACGATGGCGAGCCATTCGCCTTCCGGCACGGTCAGATTGAGGTCGTCCACGGCATGCAGGTCGCCGTAGATCTTCGAGATGTGGTCGAGTTCAAGTAGCATGACGTTTCTCTTTCTTTATTCTTCGCGAAGCACGACGGCGGGGTCGATGCGGGTGGCGCGGTGGACGGGCGGGATGGAGGCGACGATGGCGATCAGCGCGCTGAACAGCACGGAAACCAGCGCCAGCCACCAGTTGAATCCGATGGAGCGTTCGAACACCGCCATGCACAGCCAACCGGCGAGTCCGTAGCCGATTGCGGTGCCGATGAGGCCGCCAATCAGGCCGTAGAGCGACGATTCGATGTAGAACTCGGTGCCGATGGCACGCGAGCTAGCACCGAGGGCCTTGCGCAGGCCAATCTCGTTGCGTCGCTGCGAGACGATCGAGCTGATTGTGGTGCCGACGCCGACGAGCGTCAGCACCAGCACCACCAGCGAGACGATCCAGAACAGCGTCTGCAGCATGGTGATGATGCGGGTGTCGGAGGCGGTGATCTTGGTGACCTGCTGTGCCTTGACGTGCATGGAGGTCATGTCGTTGATGCTGGACACCAGGCCTGCGAGGTCGCTGGCGCCGGCCGAATACTCGATGACGTCCACGCCGCGCGTGATGCCGGTGAGCTTGTTGACGTCGGCGTTGGTGGCGTAGATGATCGAGTCTTCGCTGCCGCCGGTGTCCACGATGCCGGCCACGCGGAATTCGGTACCGGAGGTGTCCATGATGTCACTGGAGACACGGCCGTCTTTGGTTTGCTGGTCGATCGAGGAGTTCGACGAAGTGCCGTTGGTGCTGGCGTTATCGGATGCACGGTAGCCGATGGTGATGGCGGAGCCGATTCTCAGGCCGATGGCGTCGGCGATGTCGCGTCCGACCAGCACCTTGCCGTCGGTCGGCCACGAGCCGTCGACCACCCAGTGATGGTTGAGGTTCTTGACCTGCGCCGCATTCACGCCGGCCATCACGTACGGCGAGGCGTTGACGCGCACGTTCTCGTAGCGGTAGGTGGCGTATTTCGCGGAACCCTTGGCCTTGACCATTTCAGTGGTGTGCTGCACCATCGCCTTGTCGATGCCGGCCTTGCCGTCAGCATTGGTCGATTCGGTGGGCGTGACAATCAGGTTCGCGCCGTACGCACGCATCTCCTCGTTCATCTGCTGCGGCACGGCGAGGCAGATCATCGCCAGACAGAACAGTGTGGCTGCGCCGACCAGCGACGCCACCACAGCCATCACCGCGCGCGAACGCCGACGGAACACGGCGCTGAACAGCATTCTGAAGAACATACCGGTGTTGGTCATCGGTTCCCTCCTTCCACACCTACGTAGATAAACTCAGCGACCATGGAGCACCTCCGCGGGCTTGAGATTCAGAATCGAACGAATCGATGAGGCGGACGCCAGCAGCACGGTGACAGCCAGCAGCACGAACACCAGCACGAACACCATCGGCCGCATCGTAATGCCGGAACCGAACACCACCCGGCCTATCAGCTGGGCCACGCCGGAACCGAGCAGCGCGCCCACAATCGCGCCCAGCAGCGAGATTGCCGCCGTTTCGGCCAGCATCAGGCGGGATACTGCGGCATCGGTGGCACCGAGCGCCTTGAGCAACGCCAGCTCGCCCGACCGTTCGCCGATCGAGGCGACCATCAGGTTGGCCACGGCCACGGCTGCGGCGATCAGGCTCAGCACGGTCATCAGAATCATCACGGCCTGCGTCTTTTGCAGCACATTGCCCTGCAACGCGGCCACCTGACGCACCTGCTTGGCCACCGCGCCCGGAATCACCTCTTCGATCTGATAGGCGATCGAGCTCGGGTAGGCGGTGCAGTACCAGGTCTCCCATTCCTCCTGGCTCAGCGCGGCCGGGTTCGCGGCGGCCTTACGGGCCAGGTCGTTCTCCGGCGTGGTCAGGGCCTTGACCTCGATTTTGTCGACCGAATCGGGCAGGTCGGCGAGTACCTGGGCCGTGGAGGAGGCGATGTAGAGCGAGCCGTTGTCCTCGTCGCCGGAATCGTAGACACCGGTGAGCTTGATTTTCTGCTCGTTCTTCTTGCCTGAGGCGGTGGTTTTGTTGAGGGTGATGGTGTCGCCGGTGGTCACGCCGAGTTCGGAGGCCAGCGTCTTGCCGATCACGCCCTGGTCGGAATCGTCTTTGGGCCACTTGCCGTCCAGCTGCCACCACGAGCGCATGCCTTCCACGCCCACGACGGTAGTCTCGCCGGTGGAGATCTTGAGGTTCTTGTTGAACCACGTGCCGACGACCGGCACGTTGGTACCGTTCACCGTGGCGTGGATGTTGAGCTGCGGCGCGAAGCTGGTGATGTTGAACGACCAGAAGATCGTCTTGATCTTGGCCGCGTCCGACTCCTTCAGAAAAGCGGTCGGGTCGCTGGTGGACGTCGCGCCGCCCGACTCGGTGTTGTACAGGTCGGAAACGACCGCATCCGCCTTGGGCTGCACGGTGATGTTCGAACCGTAGGTGGACAGCTCGGCGTTGAGCTTGTCGCCCACGTCGAACACGACGCCCAGCATCGATACGGACACGGTCGCCGACAGGCATACGGTCAGCGCGATAAGCAGGCGCCGGCGCAGCTGTCGGGTGAACGAGCGAGTAATCATGCGCAGAAAGAACATGATTCTTGTCTCCTGCCTGACTCACCGGAAGTGGGCGCTCAGCGCGTCCAGATCCGTAGTTTGAATGGTGATCTTGCCGTGGCCGGTCTTGTACGGGAATGGTATCGGGTTGCAGCCACCCTTGAAGCCGATGGTCGCCAGGTTGATGGCCACCTCGCACTTCTTGCAGATGATCTTGCCGTCCTTCTCGTAGTAGCCAGCGTCGCCGCAGTTCTCGCAGGCGTCCAGGCCGATGCCGTACGCGCCACCGTTCTTTCGGATGATGATGAAGCGCATGACGGTGCCGTCCTTGGCCTTGTATTCGAAGCGGTGCAGGTGGCCGTCCTCGACCTGGCTGAAGGGGATGGTGGCCACGCCGTCCTTGAGCGAGTAGGCTTCCGGCGGCGAAAGGGTGATGGTCTGATGGGTCGCGGCAACGCCCACGGTCAGGGTTGCTGTGACGCCGATGGCTGCGATAAGGCTCCACACGGCAGCGGCGATGGCGTGGCGGCGGAATACCTTATGCCGGCGCAACGTGGCCTCGTTGGCTCCCGGCACATCATGGGTTTTCATACGGAAACCGGCCACGATGGAGGCCACGGCGGGAATCAGGAACACCAGCGCCTGCGCCATAATCATCGTGGAGTTCTGGTTGATGGACCAAGCCAGCGCCACGAACATCGTATGGTTCATCGGGAAGCCTCGCGCCTGCAGAATCTGGGCAAGACCAGTGAAGTGTTGAATCAGCAGAATCACCATCATGGCCGCGACGGCCACGGTGAACGCCCAGCGCACGGCAGTGGTGCGCATCGTGCGGAAGATGGCGGCCACAATAATGGACATGGCCACGCCAAGCAGGAAACCAAGAGCGCGCAGCAGCATGGCCGAAGTGAATGCGGTCTCCCCTGGTTCCACCCAGATGGTGAGCTGCAGAATCACGTCCGGCAGCGCGTAGAACAGGGTGAGTGCGATGTCGATGGCGGCCACGGCGTTAGCGATGTGCATGAACACCTTGCGCTGCCGCCAATTGGTGGTGATGCGGCGTGCGAACACCACCACGACGATGGTCAGGATGTCGGCAATGATCGCGCACCACAACACCGGGTAGTTGACGAACGTGCGCTGATTGATCACGGCCGAGGCGCGCAGGCCGGCGAATACGATGGCGGCGATCAGACCGACGATCAGGCCGATGAGACGCCAATGCGAGCTTATCGGCTTATCTCGCCCCTCGCCGACCGTGAGCATCACGCTCAGGCTCATCACCAGCAATGCGGGGGCCAAAGTGCCCGGCATCACTGCCACGAATTGTTCAAGCATTCGCGTCCTTTCTCTGTTCACCTTAGGCTCCCCTCTCTGAGGGGAGCTGTCCGCGAAGCGGACTGAGGGGAGTTTTAGACCGTCCTAAGAATTATCTCCCTAAAGCGGCGTAAAGCCCCCTCTGACGAGGGGGCTTTCTGCTTAGTCAATCACCACTGGCGAGGAGTGTAATCCCAGTTGTCGAAGGTGACCTCGATCGGCTCGGTCCAGAAGTGGCCCTTGACGCCGGTCTCCGGGTCAACGTGCAGCATCCAACCCTTGGAGGCCGGGGATTCGATGGAGAGCTTCAGCTGGTAGGTGCCAGCCTTGTCGAGCTTGACGTTGGCGCCGTAGTGCGGGCCATCGGAAGCGTTCATCTGCATGAAGGTACCGGAGGTGGCGGTGCCGCCCTCGACTTCCTTGCCGGTGGACTTATCGATGATGATGTAGTTCACGGTCAGATCCGGCACGAAGTCGCCCTTGCCGTAGCCGAGCTCGGTGCCCTTCTGGTTGGCATGGATGTCGGCCTCGAGGTGGAAGGAAGCGTCAGCAGCCTTCAGGCCCATGGAAGACGGCTCCATATCGATCGGCTGGAAGTACACAGCGCCCACGGTCAGCGGGCCGGCGTCCTGATCCTGCTCTTCAGCAGTACCGGACGGGCCAACCGGAACCTCTTCGAAACCGGCGCCGGAATCGGAGGAAGAATCGGAGGAAGAGGAGTCGGAAGACTGGGAGGAGGAGTCAGCCTTAGTGTCGGATGCGGAGTTGGTGGAACCGCAGGCAGCCATGGACACGGTCATGGAACCGGCGAGCAGCAGGCCGAGCAGAGCGGCCAGTTTCTTGTTCTTCATCATTGTTATTCCTTTTCTCTATCTCTGGTGAATTAGGATTCACGCTTAGATAATTGCAATTATTCAGTTATGAGATAAGTGCGGCGTGGGCTGGAGGAATTGGCATCGATCCGAGGCCGTGCCGCAAGTCTGTCAGTTGTCTGCAGTTATGGGAGGAAACGGGCGAGCTAGACGGGCTACGCCTTCACGGCCGGGACCTCGACAGTAGCCTGCGCCTTCAGCTTGCGCTGCTTGATGAAGCCGACCACGAACAGCGCGATAACCGCAACGGCTGCGATGGCCTGCGCCACTAGGCATTCGACGTACGGGTAGAGGCCAAGCCAATCGTTCGTCGGCACACCGTTCAGGTAGAAGGCGGGCAGCAAGTCGCCCTCGATCAGCGAGTGGACGCCGCCGCCGGCGAACACCACCACCAGCACAGACATCAGAATCGAAGTGACCAGGAAGAACGGACCAATCGGAATCTTCACGGAGGTGAAGCGGAAGAGCAGGAAGATGCCGACAAGCACCACCGCGGCGGTCAGACCACCGATCCACATACCGCGAGTATCGCGGCTCATCGTGTAGATGGACTCGTAGAAGATCACGGTTTCAGCGCCTTCACGGAACACGGCGAGGAAGCTCAGCATAGCCAGCGAGACCACGGTTTTCAACGTCACGTTGTCGGCACTTGCGGCGGCTTCGGCATCAGCCACAGCAGCCTCGGTCTTCTTGCGAATGTAACGGTTCCACGCTTCCACGCTGGACTTGTTCAGCATCCAGTTACTCGTCCACAGCAGCATGCCCATGGCGATCAGTGCGCAGGTGCCTTCCATGATCTCCTGAATCGGGCCGGAGCCGCCGAAGGCGAACACGAAGATCACAGCCACCAAGCCGGCGCCGAGCAGACCGACGAGCACACCCAAGTAAATCCACTTGACAAAGCGCTTGTTATCGGACTTGACCAAGTAGGCGACGATGGCTGCAACCACCAGCAGAGCTTCAAGACCCTCACGGATAAGCACGAGGAACGCCTGGCCGGAGGAGCTGGTGACCAGCTTGGTGAAACCGTCTTCCTTATCGGCGGCACCACCGTCAAGAATGCCGGCGTCCTTGATCAGCATGGCCTTGAGGTCGTCGATCAGCTTCTTGGTGTCTTTCAGGGATGCGCCGGCGTTCATGGACTTGCGGCACATCTTGAACTGGTATTCCACCTGCGAGACGCGGTTGCCGCTGATGGCGTTCATCACGTTCTTTTCGAAGCCGAGCTTCTCGTAATACTGGTAGTACGCGTTGTTCACGAGCGTGGCGCCCTTGGCACCATCACCCTTTTCGTAAGCTTTGTATGCATTGTCGAGAATCGGGGTCATTTCGTTGGCCACGTCGGTCCATGAACGATTGCCCTTGCCCGGGTTCTTCTTTTTCTTGGCGTCGAGCTCCTTGCGCTCTTTGGCCAGCTGCGCCTGCAGCGCTTCGGCGTACGCCTTCGGCTTGGCGAGATCGGCGTTGGCGTCGAGCTGCTGGGCCGTGGCGTCAAGATCGGCGGTCAACGCATCAATCTGCTGAGCCAGTTGATCGTCGTTGCTAGGCGTGTAGGAAAGATTCTGAACGCTTTGGAATGCCTGCTGTTGGGCGAGCTGCTTGTCCGCGCCAATGGTGTCGTGCACGACCGCGGTGAAGTTGGAGGCCACGTAAATCTTGTTGTACGCGCCCATGAAATCGGAGGTGGCGCCAGCGGTGTTGCCATCCTTGTACGTCTCAAGACCGCTGTTCAGCTGCTTGTCCATCGCCTTGGAGACTTCGGCCCAGGTGGCGTAGTCAACGCTGGACGAGCTGGTGCTGCTGTCGGCGAAGGCCATCGGAGCCGTGACTGCAGGAGCCACAGTGGCGATGACCATGGCGAACAGAAATACAATCGCAGCCAGGACTCGCAGCTGCCTCACGCTGGTGTGTTCAACGGACCGAAGAGCAGCCTGGGCGCGACGAACCATGCCTATCCCTCTCTCTCTGCGCGGCTAAGTAATCAAAAACCAACTACTCAATATAAAGAAAAACTTTTTTGAGGAACAGTCTTGATTTTTTAGGATTTAAGAGGTATTAGGCACTGTTTTTCGATCAATTATTACCGCAGATTGTCTCAATATTCGATATTATCCCGCTCACAGCTGGGAGACTTCCCGAATTATGAACTCCCCGCGACTGGCCACTCCCCATCCCTCATATTGCATGACCAACTGTTTCACCAAGGTTCATAGCCTAAAACCACTATGTTGCATCACGGCAAGAGGCTGGCAATAATTCACGCGATGGCATGCGCATGTTCATTCTGGTTTGCCTCGGGTTTGCTCTGACTTGCCTTGAGTCGCCTTGATTTGCACTGGTTCATCCCCCGGTGAGATCACCTGTTGCACACGCCGTACGAACGACCTGCACATCAGCGCAGGCACTCATTGGTGATCCTTGTCCACAAAGCGACACGCCGCAGCCGGCACTGAATGTGCATTTATCCGAAAGCTGTGGTAGCTTATTCGAGTTGCCTACGGAGCTTGCTTCTAGCAAGCACTGCAGTGCATGGAGGATTCGCCTAGTGGTCTATGGCGCACGCTTGGAAAGCGTGTTGGTGTAACAGCCTCACGAGTTCGAATCTCGTATCCTCCGCCATCAGGGTTTTGGCTTTTGTCAAAACCCTTTTGTTATCCGCACCCACATGCATATACGCAGCGGTCCAAATATGTGCACAATCGTGCACATTCACTGTTTTTGCAGTGGCGTGGCATGGCACATATTCCGAGACGACCGAATTCCCACAATTTTCGTGCCACAACAGCGCATAAAAACACGAAAATGCGATTACGTGGCACATCCGAATGCCACATGAGCGCAAAATAGCCAATATTGCGCTCATGTGTACAACTTAGAGCACCCGAATACTTCCTCGCACACCCGTCGATTTGCGTAATACGCGATTGCGTGTATTGTTGTGCAAGCCGTTCAACGGCCCTAAGCCGTGCGCACATTATCGCCCCGATAGCTCAGTGGTAGAGCACTTCCTTGGTAAGGAAGAGGTCGTGAGTCCAATTCTCACTCGGGGCTCTCAATCACCACTCGATGCCGTACTCGGCATACATATACATATCGTACTGGTACTCACTGCTGTAGTTCAGGTCGTTCTGATGTGCTTCATGATGGCTGTTATCTGACTGCATAATCATTCCTTTTCCTAGCCTCATCGGTATTACGACCAGATATAGCGAAATCGCGTTACCGAACTATGCGCGTTCAGCGAATCGCAGGTGAACTCATAGCGAACTGTTGCACGCACTCCGCATGCGAGCGCAGACTCATTGACATATACCGTCCGGCACACACTTCATAATGTGCAAGGCCGCGCGCCAGCTATTGAATACCGCCAAACAGCAAAGGAAAGCCTCTCCCACCATGACCTCACACCTTGCCGAAGCAGGACGCACACTGATTCCCCGCAAGGATGATCGGTACGGTCTGCTTTCCCCAGCTCTGGTTATTCTCACGTTTGTCGCCGGACTGGTGGATGCGTTAAGTTACTTGGCACTCGGTCATGTATTTGTGGCCAATGTGACCGGCAACATTGTGTTCCTTGGTTTTGCATTCGCCCACGCGCAGGGCTTCGTCTGGTGGACTTCGGCGCTCACGCTGGCCACGTTCATGATTGGTGCGTTCATCGGCGGACGCATTATTCATTACTTTGGCGCCAACCGCGCGCGCCATCTGCTGGTGTCCACGTCAATCCAGCTGGCTTTTGTGGCAGCTGCGCTCGTCGGCATTTATCTGCTCAATCAGTTTGCGCCTGAACCGTCGATGGGTGGCACTGATGCTTCAGCCATCGCCCGCACGGCACAGCCCAGTCTGAACTTCCCAACTGCTCGGCATATTGATTTGCATATTATTCTGCTGATTGTGCTGCTCGCACCGGCTATGGGCATTCAGAATTCCACTGCTCGTAAGCTTTCGGTGCCAGATTTGCCCACGACTGTGTTGACGATGACGTTAACTGGGATTATCGCTGACACTTCGGCGCATGGTCATGAGCAGTCCAAACTTGGCCGGCGCGCGATTGTAATGCTGGCTTTGGCGCTCGGTGCTTTGACTGGAGCCACGCTGCAGACGCGCGGTCATGAGGACGTTATTTTGATGGTGATGATCGTCTGTCTGATTGCGGTCATTGTGATGATGATCCCCCATGTGCATTCCGATGCCCGCTGGGTGACCGGAAAACACTGATTCATACAAAAACGGCCGGCGCTGGGCATTGCTGACCGGCACCGGCCGAGATAATAAGGAGTGCTCCTTATGTGGTCGCGAACCTTACGGTTTCATGATCACATCTGCTCGCGATTGCGGCGGTAGGCGATTGCGGCGCCGGCACCGGCCAGCAGCAATCCGGCCACAGCAATCGTGACGACATTGGCACCCGTGTTGGAGACGACATTGCCATCACCCTTGGCAGCGGTACGCTTCACCAAGCCGGCAATTGCCTTCTCGAGAGCCTCACGAGCTGCGTCGACCTGCTTCTGCGTGGCGTTGCTGTTGTCGGAGACCTCACGGGCCTTCTTCAGCGCGGCGCGCAGAGCGTTGGCGGAGTCGTCGGTGTAGAGACCCAGGTTGATGGCGGCGGCCTTGTTGATGGTCGCGTTCAGAGCAGCCTTGTCCACCACGCCCGGTTCCGGATTCGGCTTCGGCTCGGTGGCAGCTTCCAGCTTGGAGATGGCGTCCTGAAGAGCGCTCAGTGCGGTATCCACATCCTGCTGGGTGGCGTTCTTGTTGTCGAGCACCTGCTGTGCAGCCTTCAGTGCCTCGGCGAAAGCTTCCCACGAGTTGGTCGTGTAATCGGCCTTCTCGAGCTTGCTTGCCTTGTTCACTGCAGTCTGCAGGTCGGTCTTGTTCACCTCAACCGGGCCTGGGCCAGGCTCCTCACCGGTCTTCTCGAGACCAGCGATAGCGGATTCGAGGTTCGTCAGCGCCAGAGCCACATCGTAAGCGGTGGCCTTATCGTTATCCGCCACGGCCTGTGCAGCTTCGCGGGCCTTGACCAGAGCAGTCCAGCTTTCAGCCGTGTAGTCGGATTCCTTAAGACCGTTAGCCTTGGCGATGGTGTCGTTGAGGTCGGTCTTGTCCGGAGCGACAGTCTCTTCCTCAACCTCGCGGTCCGTGGTCAAACGCAGTTCGGCAGCGGATGCGAACTTGTTGGCCTGGGAGTCGCTCTGGCCTGCGGAAGACAGGACGGTCAAGCGTACGGCGGTCACATTCTCGACGGCGTCGAAGCTGGCCTTCTGCCACATGGTGGTGGTGGAGAACTCAGCATCGGTGACGACATCCTTGGTGGTGCCATCCGCCAGAGTGAGCGTGATCTTGTAGCCCTTGATCTTGCCGTTGGCGTTCATACCTCCGGAGCGCGGCAGGTAGCGCAGGCCGTTGATGGTGGTCGGTTTGTTGAGGTTGAACTGATACCATGCGGTGCCGTTGCCGACTGCGTTCTTGCTCCAGCTGGTGTGCCAGTGGGTGCTGTCGTTGCCATCCTGTGCCAGATCGGCCGGGCCTTCGCTCGGCAGGCCTGCGGTAGGCTCTTCGCTGCCCGTGGCCACGGTGTAGCCACCCAGCTCATCGGAGCCGTCAGCTGCCACGTCGTACTTGTCGCTGCTCTCGTTGCCGGGAGCGGTCTTCATGTACTCGTCGAGGGCCACGAGAATGTCGTATGCCTTGGTGAAGTCCTCAGCGGTTGCGCCATTCTTGTTGATGAGCACGCGAGCCTTGACCAAGGTGTCCTGATACTGCTGCCATGCGGCATCGGAGAGCTCAGCACGCTTGGAATCGTACTTGCCGCGGATTTCCTTGACCTTGTCCTGCGCTTCGGCCTTGGTGCGGGTCTGGGACTCGATGCGCTCGATCTTCAGGTTGTCGAGCACGAAGTCCTTGTATCCGCCGAAGTCCTGTGCATTGCCGGTGGAACCCTGCAGATCAGGTGCGGTTGCGGTCGAGTAAATACCGAACCAGGAATCGCCGTTGACGCCACCGGTCAGCTCGAACTCGGCCTTGCCGGTCTCACCCAGAGCCTTCTTCAGGTTGGTCAGCTTCACGCTGCCGGCAGAGTATTCACCCTGGCCCACAGCGATGGCGTAGATGTCATCGGAACCGGACTGGTAGTCGAAGCTCACCTTGTACTTGGCACCCGCCTCGAACTTCACGTTCTGCGGGATCGTCTGGTAGACCAGCGTGCCCTTCTGGGTCAGGCCGTTAACCTTCACAGACCAAGTGCCATCGAGCACATCGTCCATCTTCTTGACATCCCAACCGGCCTGCGTGAACGGAGCATGCAGCTCGGAGAGGTGGATGCGGTTGTCCTCAACGCCTTCGGAACCGGAGACCACGAACGGCCAGATGCCCTGGGCGTTGTTTTCGAATCCGTTGGTGAGGGACTTCAGCGTGCCGTCCTTCTCATAGGTGATGCCGGAGTACTGGTTCTCCACGATGCGCACATCGTCGAAGTAGGTGTGTGCTCCGTCGGTGCTCTTGTGAGACAGGGTTACCGTGGCATCGCCGTTCTCAGGCGCGGTGAAGAACACGTACATGTTCTGGAAGTAGCTGGAGCCATTTTCCGTATTGCTGTTCGTGTTGTGGCCGTATGCCTTGATGTAGTTCTTGGCGATGGACTTGCCGGTGGAGTTGGTGGCCAGCACCTTGCCGCCGCTGGTTACGGTGACGGATGCATCGCCGGTGGAGCGGTTGTCGACGCCAACATACAGCGCGTACTTCTGGCCAGCCTTGAGATCGGTCAGACGCTGGGAGACATCGACCTTGCCGGTCAGGCGCAGCATGGCGTTGTTGTCGCCTTCAACTTCGGCCTTGCCGGTTCCGGCGACGGTCCAGTTGTCGGTGAGGGTGTTGGAGCCGCCGTTGAAGCCGGCGTCTACCACATGCATGCCTTCGCTCCAGTTGACCTGGATCTGCTTGGCTTCGCCCTTGTACACCACGTACGGGGTTTCGGCATCAGCGGTAAGCGTCACCTTGCCGCCGGAGACGGCAACGGTCTGCTCGTTGGTCTTGCCCTGATCGGTGAGCTGGTACACCTTTACGCTGGAGAGGTTCTTCCAGCTGTCCGGCAGCGTCCAGGTGGTGGTGCCGCCCTTGGTGTTCCAGTGGTAGAGCTTCTGCTCGGAATCCTTGACCAGCTTGCCGGTGAAGGAATCCCACATCCACGGCAGCAGGTAGGACTCGTCGCCAGTGGCGCTGCCATCGCCTGCGGAGACCACACCGGATGCGACCTTCACGCCGTTGAAGGTGATGGTGCGCTGGCGGTAGGCTGCGCTAGAGGTGTCGTTGGAACCACGGGAGACTACTACAACGTTGCCGTTGGCAATCCTTCAGGGTAATCTGCTCGTTGCCGTTGTTCGTCTTCGGGTCGGACACGGCAGCGGCATTGCCATTGTCGGCGGTCAGCAGCGGGTTGTTGACCCAGCGGGTCACCTTGAAGTGCTGGATGAACTTAGTGGACACATCATGGGTGTACAGGTTCTTGATGTAGGCGGCATAGTCGTTGCGGCCCTGCCAGCCTTCGAAGTCCTTCATGTTGTAGCCGCCGAGCAGCGGGGCGTTGGCAGCGCCGCCGTATTGCGGGTAGTCGCCAACCCAGCTGTCCTTCTGGTGGTTGCGCAGGAAGCGCATCACTTCGGAGTTCTCGCCCTTGGAGGTGTAGCCGCCGTAGGTCAGATCAGCTGCCCAGTGCTGGAAGGTGGAGTCGTACTCGTTGCCGGAACCCCATTCGGTGGTCATACGCCAGCCGTTGTCGTTGATCATCTTGCTCATCTTGCGGGTTTCCCAAGAATCTTCCGAACCGGAAGAAGTCAGGTTGCCCCACACATCGAGGTAGATGAAGTCCATGTTGTCGCCGACTTCCTTGCTGAGGTCAGCGAAACGGCTTACACGAGAACCGGATGCCAGATCGTAGATACCGTCGATGCCGACACCCTGATCAAGCCAGTTCCAGCCGTAGCTCAGGCCGCCTGCAGAGTTGCGGCGCACCATGTCCTCGCTGAAGGCCTTGGCTTCCGGATACATTTCGGAGGCGTTGACGTGCACACCGAAGCGAGCGCCATACTTGGAGCCCTCTTCCATCATGGTGTTCATGTCGTCGGCGCCGCCGAGACGCTGGCCGATATCGCCGTAGTCCGGGTGGCCGGAGTCGTGGCCTTCATTGCCGTAGCCCTTGAGCAGCACGGACTGGCCGAGGCCGTCGGTGTTCAAGGCCACCTTCTTGACGTTGTCAAGCGTGGTGAGGAACGGGTTCTGCGCCTGGGAGCCGAAGTTCATGGCGATACGCCATGCCACCAGTTCGGGAACTTCCTCGGACTTGTACGGGTTGTTCATGATGTCGCGGTAGGCGATTGCGCCATCCTGCCAGTTGACGGCACCGTCTTCGTTCTCGTCGCCGGCGATGGCCACGGCCATCTGCGGCAGAGCGGTTTCGGCCACGGTGTACTTCTTGCCCTTGGAATCGGTGACCGTGCGGTGGTAGTACCACGGAGCGCTGGCCAGGCCCAGGGAGGTGGCGTCACCAGTCTGCTGGGTGGTGGCGTAGACACGCGTGTTCTGGCTGCCGCCGCGCACAGGAGCCGCCACATAGGTGCCATCGTGCTCGGAGTTGCTCCACAGGCCGGCACTCAGGCCAGCACCGGAGATGAAGCCGTAGGTGTAGTCGCTATCGGTGACGTTAGTATCTTCGGTCACTGCGAAGTTGGTATCGCCAGGCTTCTGCGTGTTGGAAGACATACGAGCACCAGTGAATTGGGCATTTTCCTGGCTGGAACGCACGGAAACGAGACTCTGGTTCGGGAAGGACAGCGTCTGGATGGCGTTCTCCTCCACACCGTTGCCCTCAGGAATGCCTTCGGACAGGTTGTTCTTGATCTTGGTGACGTTGAGGTGCAGCTGGTTGGCCTTGACCGTGATCTGAACGGTGATCACCGCGTCAATCTTCTTGGCCTCATCCTTGACCTTCAGCGTGTAGGTGGCCTCGGTGTCGGAAACCTTCTTGAAGGTCACGTCGTCATCGCCCAGTTCGATGTTGGTGCCGTTGATTTCAACGGTGCGCACATCCTTGGACTGGCCGTACATCACCTTGCCGTCGGTCATCGTGTACTGCAGCACAGAGGGGAAGTTCTTCTTAATCTGAACTTCCATCTTCTTGGTCTTCAGCGTTTCGGAGGCGACCTGAACGGTTTTGTTCAGGGGGATGGGATCGATGGCAAGATCCGCGCCGGAGACCGTCACCTGCTGGGAGACGTCCTCATAGCCTTCCTTGGCAATCGAAAGCGTGTGTTCGCCTTCTTCAATGTCGGCGAAGGAGAAGGTGCCATCTGCACCGGTCTTCACCTTGGTCTTATCCAAACGCACTGTTGCGCCTTCAATGGCAGCGCCTCCAGCGTCCACAACCTTGCCGGAAACCGCGTGCTTGGCGGCTTCGACAACCTCCGGGAAGTCCTTGATGTACACGTCGGTGACCTGGTTCAGCTCCTTCCAGGAGCCAGCCTTGATGGCAAGCTTGTTGGAGAGGTTCGTCATTGCGGAGTAATCGACATCGAATGCCTTCTGGCCATCCACGGTCAGTGTGGCGACCTTGGCGTCGGTCCAGGAAACCTGGATGTCATGCTCATCGTTGGCGCTTGGAGCGGCGATGCGATTGCCGCCGTACCAACCGCCGTTGCCACCACCGGTATAGGTCTGCCAGAACCAGCCGCCTGAATCATAACCGATGAACAGGCCGCTGCCCGGATTGTTGTAGCCTAGGTAGAAGCCGAAACGGTTTGCCTCGCCTTCCTGAGGGGACTTGATGGTGGCGTGGAAGGAGCCGGCCTTGGAGAAGTCGTAATCTGTGCCCCATACGGCTACTGCCGGCCAGTTGTTGCTGGAGCTGGGGTTCGCTGCCGCATTACCGTTAGAGGCAGTGGACTTGAGGTGCAGCCAACCGTTTGCCATCTCCAGGATTTCGCCGCCCTGAGCGATGTTGGAATCAATAGTCCAGCCTTCAACCGCATCGGCTTGTGCGGAAGGAGTCTCGGAAGCAGTTGCAGAATCAGAAGTATCGTTGATTTGCTGAATCTGACTTGCCAAAGTCTGCAAGTCAGCATCAGACAGGGGCACTGCGAACGCAGTACCTCCCCCGCTGCCCATGCAGGTTAAGGCTAACGCTGTTGCCAGCGCAGCCGATATAGTCTTCTTCTTTTTCATTAACTATATTTTCCTTAATCTCTTCTTCGAGGTGAAGCAGATGCCTTCTTCATTGAAGAATACGCATTCGCAATTACGATAAGACACTTTACAAGAAGCTATTCTTAATAGCAATCTCAGCAAATACGGAGAATCGCCACATATTTGACATTGAATTACAACGTGAGTGAAATCACAAAACCCAATAAACGACTACGTTGTTAACCTTCACATCTATATTCGCATCATCGCGACACGCGCAGGGAAAAACTGCGCAAAAAAAGTAAGACGAATTTACCTGCATTCGACGCAATCAATGCAGCAGCATTACAGCAGCAAGCCGATTGAGCAAAATAGCAAAAGCCGCCTTGCGCAACCGCAAGACGGCTTTGACGACAATGGTGAGGCTGTGCTCGCTTACTTCTTGGAAGCGTTCACGGCATCCACAGCCTTCTGCAGCGATTGAGTATAAGCCTTGTACCAATCAGCCTGCTCGTTGAGCTTCGCAGTAGCGGACTTGAAGCCGGCAGTGTCGTCAGCTACGCAGCCTTCGTATACCGGCAGTTCCACGCTCAGTTCCTTGCTGAGGGCGTCCAGCGTGGAGGCATCCTTTACATCCTTCTTGGTGAGCGCAGCAGCTTCGGAAGCATCGCCATTGACCAAGTTGTTGTAGTCATTAGTGGCGTTGCGCACATTTTCGGAAGCGGCGGCGCAAGTGGCGACTGCATTGTTGTACTGAGCATCGGAGTAGGCGCGGAAGCCGAACACACCGGCCACGACGATAATGGCCACGACCACCACGGCGATAATGGCGACGGCCGCCTTAGACATGTGCTTCTTCTGAGCGCCTTCATTGCTTGCATTGTTGGCGTTGTTTGCCGGTACAGCCTGCTGCCCAGCGGACATACTTCGATCTCCTTCGTTCTCGTACTTTCATACACACGTATGCGCTCTTAGCGCTCTTATGCGCACTCATATGCAGGGAAGTCGCTTTTCAAGCGGCTACTTCCCTGAAAACAAAAAACCCTCGCATTCCGCGAGGGTCATTGGCTGGGATGCCTGGACTCGAACCAAGAATGGCTGAACCAGAATCAGCTGTGTTGCCAATTACACCACATCCCAATTTGGCTTGGCGTAGCAACTCCAAGGAGTTGTTCGTCGTACCCCCAACCGGATTTGAACCGGTGTTGGCGCCGTGAGAGGGCGTAGTCCTAGACCGCTAGACGATGGGGGCATATTCAGTTTTTCAACCGGCTGCTCGGTGAACCGCGCAACGAGTGATAAATATACGCAAGTATTCACCCTTACGCAACTTACGGCGTGTCGCGCGGAATTTCAACGATTTCAAGTGCTACGCTGCCACTACTGATGAATTTGCATGAACTCTACTGACGGATTATCAGTAAGCACTACTGATGAATTACCATCTAATGCACTGATGAAATTGCAGATGAGGCAATGATCTTTGCCTTGCACATTCATAGCCGGCAAATCAGCCTTCAAGAACCAAATGAGGCGCTTATGTTCCCTTGCGACAGCGAGCGCGTCGCGATGCTTGCAATGCAATGTCACGTCAAAGACCGCCGCCCGGTTACCTATCAACCGTTTCATGGACGCATGAAGGCGAAACCACCTACAAGGCACGTTTCGTGACCTCACTGCACAAACCAGCCATGTTCAACCTCGTACATATTCTCACTGGCATGCGGCGCAGCGGTAAGACTTTCCAGCTGTTCCAGCTCATCACTGAATACAAGAAAAGGTGGGCATCTGCACATGCAGACGCCCACCTTGAGTGTCCTTACAGCTCAGCCGAGCACGGAAGGAACCTTAGCTCACAGGTGCTCGCGCAGGCCCTTCAGGCGAGCGAGGGAAACCGGCTTGCCGACGATCTCCATGGACTCGAACAGCGGCGGGCTCACGCGACGACCAGACATGGCCACACGCACCGGACCGAAAGCGAGGCGCGGCTTGTAGCCGCCCTCCTCAACCAGAGCCTTGTTCAGGGTCTCATGCAGGTTGTCGGTCTTCCAGTCAGCCTCATCCACAGCCTCGAGTGCGGCGATGGCCTTGTCCAGCACCTCGCCGGCAGAATCCTTCAGCTGCTTCTTGGCGTCGTCAGCCGGCTCCAAGTAGCCCTCGGTGGAGAGCAGGGAGCCGACCATGCCGGCAACCTCACCCAGCAGGCGCACGCGCGGCTGAACCAGCGGAGCGGCGGCGGTCAGCACCTCACGCTCACGGTCGGTCAGGGCATCCCAGTTGTCGGCGGAAACCACACCGTCGCGGTGCAGGTACGGCACCGAGCGGCGCAGGAAGTCCTCGGGCTCAAGCATACGGATGTGCTCGGCGTTGATGGAGATGGCCTTGTCGATGTCGAAGCGGGCCGGGTTGGCCTTGACGTCGCGCACGTCGAACTTCTCGGTCATCTCGTCCATGGAGAACACGTCGCGGTCCGGTGCAATGGACCAGCCGAGCAGGGCCAGGTAGTTGAGCAGGCCCTCGCGGATGAAGCCATTGTCGCGGTGGTTGAACAGGTTGGACTCTGGGTCGCGCTTGGAGAGCTTCTTGTTGCCCTGGCCCATCACGTACGGCATGTGGCCGAACAGCGGCATCTCCTTGGCGATGCCGAGTTCCATAAGGTAACGGTAAAGCACGATCTGGCGCGGGGTGGAGCTCAGGAGGTCCTCGCCGCGCAGCACGACGTTGACTTCCATCATCGCGTCGTCGACCGGGTTGGTCAGCGTGTACAGCGGGTCGCCGTTCGGGCGCACGATCACGTAGTCCGGCACGGAGCCGGCCTTGAACTCGATGGTGCCACGAATCAGATCGTCAAAGGCGATGTCTTCATCAGGCATCTTGATACGTAGCGCAGGCTTGCGGCCCTCGGCGCGGAAGGCGGCCTTCTGTTCATCGGTCAGGTTGCGGTCGTAGCCATCGTAGCCGAACTCGGCCGGACGGCCGGCGGCAAGGTTGCGCTCCTTGATTTCCTCAGGAGTGGAGAAGGACTCGTAGGCGTAGCCGGCTTCGAGCAGCTTGGCGGCAACATCCTTGTAGATGGCGGTACGCTCGGACTGGCGGTACGGGCCGTGAGGGCCACCCACATCGATGCCCTCGTCCCAGTCGATACCCAGCCAACGCAGGGATTCGAGGATCTGGTTGTAGCTTTCTTCGGAGTCGCGCACGGCGTCGGTGTCTTCGATACGGAAGATCAGCGTGCCGCCGGTGGCGCGAGCTTCCGCCCAGTTGAACAGGGCGGTACGAATCATGCCGACGTGCGGGGTGCCGGTCGGCGACGGGCAGAAGCGAACACGAACGTTCTTGGGCAGTTCGAGTTTGGTGTTTTCAGCATCAGTCATAATCCCCTATTGTGCCGCGCGCGCCGGACGCGGAGAGCAGCGCTCCTCGCTCTTTTGCTTCGTTATTGATGTTTCGGGCCAACACCATCCCAAAACGGCCATTTTCCAACGAAATCTCTTTTGCCTGCCATTTGCTTTTCTTTTAAAAGCAAAATCAAAAGAAAAGAAAACAGCAAACGAGAATCAGCAGGCCAGGCCCACGAACAGCAGATCCCAGTCTTGAGATTCGTCTTCGTGCGATTCGCGCTGCTCAACGGCGGCATCCGTGTATTCGTGGTTCATGGCATTCCCTACATCTCTGTATGTTGCTTTATGCATAGCGCCAAAAGCTTCGTCTGCTTTCCAGTTCCGCCCCGCAACTGTGCGCAATATTCATGCAACAGGTTACACAACCGATCGATAACGTTCACCCTCAACTGATATCGATTTGATAACCATCGATTCTTTCCAGTGCATTCACCACAACTTTGGACATTATTTGGCGCAATTGTTGAGTTTTCCACTCATGCAATGGAAGAATATGATGTGACACATAGGTCTTATGAAAGGGGAATCAATGTCTGATCCCAACAATGTGCCTTTGCCTCAGCAGCCTGAGGCCAACGGTACGCCCACACCTAATCCCGTACCGCAGTATGGCGCACCGGCCCCGGCGCAGCCCTCACAGCCGGCGCAGCCCGCTTACGGACAGCCGGCATACGGTCAGCCTGCTCCGACCGCGAACTCTTATGGCCAGGCCGTACCAACCTACGGTCAGCCCGCGCCCGACGCCAACACCTACGGTCAATCCGCACCGGCGTACGGCACACCGGCCCCCGATGGCAATCCTTACGGCCCGGTTCCGCCGTCTTACGGCCAATACGCCGCGCCCACTGCCACTGTGCCGCTGGATAAGCCTTACTACGGATGCTCCTTCCAAGAAGCCTTCCTGCGCTTCTGGAAGAAGTACACGGTGTTCAAGGGCCGCGCGTCCCGCAGTGAATTCTGGTGGTGGGTGCTGGCCGCTTTCGGCATCAATATAGTGCTGGACATCCTCAACACCGCCACAGATGAAAAGCTTGGCTTCCTCGCCACCATTTGGGGTCTGGTGACCCTAATCCCCACCCTGGCACTTTCCGTCCGCCGTCTGCATGACACGAACAAGCCTGGCTGGTGGGTTGCCATTTTCTATATCGCGATGGTTATCGGCCTTATCATCATGATTATCGGCGGTGGTGCGGCACTGTACGGCGGGTTCAGGAGCCTTGGCAGTTATGACTATGGTTATGGCAGCATGGCCGCCGGCGGTCTTGGCGCGGCGGTCATTGGTGCGTTGATTACGCTGGCCGGCTGCGTTGTCTATATCGTGTTCATGGCTCTTCCCAGCAAGCCGGAGGGCGCACGTTTTGACGATGGCGCGGCGGCAACCCCCATGCCTCAGGGTGCTTACGGCGCACCATACAGCACGCCTGTACCCCCGAATTTCGCCGCTCCGAACGCGCCCGCACCCGGCTTCAACCAGCCGGCCCCG
>UMDQ01026270.1_pt1 | contig 31002 bp, 17 predicted proteins | sample 1964531 | NCBI WGS metagenome assembly UMDQ01 (sample SAMEA4835998, study PRJEB28245) | human gut metagenome | biome: gut microbiome; material: fecal sample | place: Denmark | collected 2008
GCCTTGGCGACCGCAACGGCAGCATCTACGGCCGCGTGAGCGGTCGCCGCGGGATCGTTCGTGACGATGGTTACGGACGTTTGTGCCGTGGCGATAATCGGCTCGACCTCGGCAATCGTCTCGGCACCGGCCTCGCCGGCGATACCATCAGCCTGCCCCTCGATAGTGCCGCTGGTAGTGGCGATGGTGACGGTGGCATGCATGCCGAAGACGGTGGCCGGTGTGGGCATCATCGGCTTCGGTGCGGGCATGTCGCTGGCGGCGTCCGATATTTCGGATTCGGATGGTTCGGGTGTGGCGGGCGTTGCGGGTGTGCCAGGCACACCGGAATGTTGCGCAGTCGGTACTGCGTCTACTTCGTCTTGATGAACGGCCTGATTGGTGGAGTGGCTCGCGGTGCCGCCGACATCGGAAGAATCGCCCGAATCGGCGGAATGATGCGGAGTTTCGGACGTATACAGCAGGTGGTCTTGGGTATGGCTATCCGCCGAATCTGGTGTTTGCCCCAGCATGCGGGCAAGGTCGGCGGGCGTAATCATATTCTCCACCTTACTCAACCCCGTGTGCAGGTGGGGTAACGGTATGCTGGTAGGGCAGAAAAACGTCGCACGCGGGAAGGTGCCCATTGGATTTCGAAGTATGGCCTGAAGCCATCGAACTTGGTCGACTGTTCGCCGAACAGGGTTACGAGCTGGCATTGGTCGGCGGCCCGGTCAGGGATTTGCTGCTCCATAGAAAGAGCCACGATTTGGACTTCTGCTCATCCGCACGGCCTGAGCAGTTCGAGCCGATACTGCGCCGGTGGGGGCATGACGGCTTCTGGGACATGGGGCGCAAGTTCGGCACGCTGGGTGCCATGCGCCGCCGCCCGGACGGCACCGAGGTCAAGGTGGAGGTCACCACCTATCGCTCTGACACGTACGATCCGGACTCGCGTAAGCCCGAGGTCAATTATGGCGACACGCTTGAGGGCGACCTGTCCCGCCGCGACTTCACCGTCAACGCGATGGCTCTGCGCGTGCCCGACCTGCAATTCGTGGACCCGTTCGGTGGTGCCAGTGATCTGTCCAAGGGCGTGTTGCGCACGCCGGTGGATCCGCGACAGTCCTTTGACGACGATCCGTTGCGTATGATGCGCGCCGTGCGATTCGTGGCCCAGCTGGGCTTCCGTATCGCGCCGGACGCGGCCGAGGCGATTACCTCGATGCGCGACCGCATCGACATCGTATCCGCCGAGCGTGTGCGCGACGAACTGACCAAACTGCTGCTCTCCGACCGTCCGCGCGCCGGCCTTGAGGCGTTGGTCGAATCCGGTCTTGCGGACATCGTCTTCCCGGAAATTCCGGCCCTGCAATTGCAGATCGACGAACACCACCGCCACAAGGACGTCTTCGAGCACACGATGATTGTGCTCGAACGTGCTATCGCCCTGGAAACCGGCCCGGACGGCCCGGTGCCCGCCCCCGACCTGACGCTGCGCTTGGCCGCCGTGATGCACGATATCGGCAAGCCGAAGACCCGCCGGTTCGAGTCGGGCGGCAAGGTGAGCTTCCACCACCATGACGCGGTGGGTGCCAAAATGACCCGCAAGCGTTTGAAGGCGCTGCGTTTTGACCACCATCTGGTCGAGGACGTCTCGGAACTGGTGAATATGCACCTGCGCTTCCACGGCTATGTGGACGAGCCGTGGACCGATTCGGCCGTACGCCGGTATGTCAAGGATGCCGGGCACCTCTATGAGCGGCTGAACAGGCTCACGCGTGCGGATGCCACCACACAAAACAAACGCAAGGCGATGATCTTCTCCCAGGCCATGGATGAGATGGAGGAGCGCGTCCGTGAACTCAAGAAGAAAGAGGACTTCGACGCGATCCGCCCGGATCTGGACGGCAACGAAATTATGGAGTTGCTGGGCCTGGAGCCCGGCCCGATGATCGGCCGCGCCTACAAGCACATGCTGGAATACCGCTTGGATAACGGTCCGGTGGACCACGATGTGGCCGTCGAAGAACTCAAGCGCTGGTACGCCGAGATTCAGTAGTCCGATACTAGTCCGATACCAAAAAACCGTACGCTGAATACGTGTCAGCGTACGGTTTTTCGCGAAGATGAAGCTGTATGCGCCTTACTGCGCCGTGTATGCGTCGTGTTTGGTGTCGGCGGGCAGCTTGGTCATGCTATCGGCGGCCTTGCAACCCTCGATATTGGTGATGGTCTTACCGGATTGCGGGGAGGAGTTGGTGTCCTGCAGATCGTTGAACGTGGCGCCGATGACCACATCGATGAGCTGATCCTCGCGAGCCGTCATGATCATGGTGGCGTCGGTGAAATTGCCGATCAGCGTATACGCCTGATTAATGGCGTTCTTGCCGAAGTAGATGGTGGTGCGTTCAACGTCGGTGCTGGAATAGTTATCGATTTTCTGCACGCTGAATCCACGATTGGCCAAAGCTTCACCCACGGCCTTGGCGAATTGGCCGTGAGAGGTGCCGTTCATCACGCGAATGCCGACCGAAGCGTTGGACACGTATTGCGCTTTGCCGCTGCTGTCCTTGACCGCGCACGGCGCCGCGTTGCCGTAATTCGGCTGGCTGGCCGGAGTCTCCACTTCGCCGAGGCCGAAAACGTGGAAATTGAACAGTAGGGCTATGACCAGCACTACTGCCAATACCGCGCCGCTGATGGAAAAGACGATGGTCTGGCGGCGGCGCACGTACGCCTTGCGGGCTTCACGTTCATCAACCTGATACGTCATCGGTGGACTTCTTTCATGGGTCGGGTGGCTGGTTGCTACCTTAGCGTCACTGTCTGACGCTGATATTGGGGTGTTCGGGAGATTTGGCTCGAATAATACGATCGACCACAGCTGTATCGCGCCACACCTCGATAATGCGTTGTGCCGCTGCCTCGTCGGCGGCGAAAGCGACCACTGAGGGGCCGGATCCGGAGACGAATGCATGGCTGGCACCCGCCTGCGTGGCGGCGTCGATGGCCTGCCCGCTGCGGGGATGCAGGCTGATTGCCGCAGCCTGCAGATGATTGCGGTCGCCTTCTGCGGCTCCCACGATGTCAAAGGTGTGGTAGACCTCAGGAGTGCTGAGTTGCGACTGGTATGCGCCGACCAATACTTCGCCGCTGAATCCCTGTTCTATCAGCGCCAGCTCATCGCGGCTGCCGGGGGCGATATCCGTGATGCGTTCGCCGAAACCGGTGCCGTATGCAAGGCCACCGGTCAGGCAGAACGGCATGTCCGCGCCCAACGTGGCAGCAATGGTGCGCAGGCGCTCTATGGGCCAGTTCAGCTCCCAGAGACGATTGACCGCCAGCATGGTCGCCGCGGCGTCGGCTGAACCGCCGCCTAGTCCGGCACCCACGGGAATGCGCTTGGTGATGGTCAACGCCACATCCGGCTCGCGCTCGGCCGCCTGGGCCATGGCGAAGAGGGCCAGTACCGCATGGTTGCGGCGCATGTCGCTGCGTGAGGAGGCCAAGTCGCCCAAATAAGCGCCTTCGAGCTCCAGAGAGAATCCTGCTCCGGGTTGCTTGGCGGTTGCGGTGACGGTGTCGTATACGCCGATTGCGCAGTAGATGGTGTCCAGTTCGTGGCGTCCGCCCCATTCGTCGTGAGCAGGTCCCACTTCCAAGGTGAGATTGGTTTTCGCCGGGCAATCCACCGTAATGGTGATGGGGGAGAGCTCATCGGACTGATGTCGGGCAGCGGCTGAGCGTGGATGTGAGATTACCGGACTCATTGTGCCTCATCTCCATCTCCACACGATTCGATGGCCTTGGCCAGAGCGGTGAATTCGGCGATGGTGAGCGTCTCTCCTCGACGGGTCGGATCGATGCCGGCGATGGAGAATGCCTCGGAGGGCGCAATGGTCTTCAATGCCGCGTGCAGGGTCTTGCGACGCTGACCGAATGCCGCATCGATCAGACGAAATACGAGTTCCCGTTGTGTGCCGTCGTCTGTGCTGTTCGCAGTTCCCGGGGCAGCCGGGTCATCGGCCTGATACCGGGTGAATTTGACGAGCGCGGAATCCACATTGGGAGCCGGCCAGAACACATTGCGGCCGATGGTGCCCACCCGTTCGGCGGTGCCATACCAGGCGAGCTTCACGCTCGGCGTGCCGTAGATCTTGGAACCGGGCTTGGCGGCGAGTCTGTCGGCCACCTCTTTTTGCACCATCACCAAGAACGAGCCGAGGTTGTCGAAACGCTCCAACAGCGTGAGCAGAATCGGTGTGGCCACGTTGTACGGCAGATTGGCGACCAGCGTAAACGATGCGTCATCGCTGAAATCAGGCACGTTCTCCGGGGTGACGGTTAAGGCATCCCGATTGACGACGGTGAGTCGTGACGTGGCTTCGGGCATGAATTCGGCGACTGTGCCCGGCAGTCGTTCGGCCAACGGCGGATCGATTTCGACTGCGGTCATGGTGGCGCCGGTTTCCAGAATCGCCAGCGTCAACGATCCCAGGCCGGGGCCGACTTCCATGACATGATCGGCAGCGGTCACTCCCGCCTCTCGTACGATACGACGGACCGTGCCGGGGTCGATGACGAAGTTCTGCCCGAATTTCTTGGTGGGGCTGATGCCGGCATCGGCCGCGATACGACGGATATCGGCGGCGCCTAACAGGTGACCGGTGGCGGGAATGGTGTCGTTCATAAGCGTGTGTTCCTTGTGGGCTTCGTAACCGATCAGTACCAACCGATTTGTTCGGAATTTTGCCATGCCTTGGACGGGCTGCCGTAGGCTTGTGCGATGTACCACAGACCCCAATCGATCTGTACGGCGGCATCGTCACGGTAATTGGCGCCGAACGCAGCCATTTTGTCTGCTGGTAGCGACTGAGGAATGCCGTAGGCACCGGAGCTCGCGTTTTCGGCATACCACAGCCATCTGGACTCGCGGTTCCATAGTTTGACCAGGCAATCCCAGTCGTTGCCTGTCCACCCGCGCTGCGCGGCGGCACCGGCGGCATAGGCCTGAGCCTGGGCTACGGTGGCGTGCCAGAGTCGGCCGGAGGGCGTGGGGGTTGTTCCTGAATCGGAGCCGGAAGAGCCGGAATTGTTGTTCGTACCGCCGCCGGTGTTGCCGGTGTTGCCGGAGTTGCCGGTGTTACCGGTGTTGTTGCCGCCGGTGTTGCCGGCATTGTTGTTGGTATCGGTGTTCGTGTTGTTGCCAGAGCTGCTGTTGTTCTTGTCGCCTGTGTTGTTGGCATTGTTACCGGACGACTCGTGCTGATTGTTGGAACCGGAATCGGCCTTGCCGTTATCGGCGGAGTCGGATTTTTTGTCGGAACCTTTATCGGTATCAGACTTGGCGGCGCCTACGGCGATGATCTGGTCGATGGCCATCGAGGTGACGGTCTCCGATTTCAGCGTCTCCGATTCGGCCACGCCATCCACATAGGTGACGTCGTACACCTGCGTCTTCTCGCCGTTGACGCCCTGCTGGCGCACATCGGCCTGCCCTTCAGCCAGATTCGGGTCGATGATGGTCTGGGTGGAGAACGGAATCACGGACGTGCGCGTCTCCTCGCCGTGGGTCACGCGGCGTACGCGCAGAATGGTCTCGTCGCTGTCTTTCTCAACGCTGACGCGATCCTCCTTGTTGAGCACGATGCCCTTGGAATCGAGGATGGAGGCGGCCGGCAGCTTGCCATTGGGGGCCACCGAGCTTTTGCCGTCGGCGATGACGGTGACCGGCCCGGACTGGTTGATCACCAGGCCGCCGGTGAGCTGGTTGTACACGTTCTTGATGTCGACGGTGATCTTCGCGGCGTTGTTCTGGTTTTCCTCGAAAAATCCCAGTAGCTGGTCGGCGCTGGTGGCCACGGTCCAGAACGGCACGGCGGTGCCGTCGATGTTGATGGTGGTCTGGTAGGCGGACTGTACGGTGACCACGGCATGATTGGCGAGCTGGTCGCCGGACGAGGTGGTCACGATATCGTGGGTCTTGATATCCACCCCTTGTTCCTCCAGAAGACGGGTGGCCGTCATCGCATATGTGGTGACTTGGGTGGTTTGCCCGTTGATGTTCAGGGCCACGGATTTACGCGCGGTGAACGCGAATGATCCAGCCAGCGCGATACTGGTCGCCGCGATACAGGCGATTACGCGGATGCGACGCAGTGTAACAAACCGCTGCGGGGTCCAACGCCGTGCCATTGCCATACTCTTCCTGCTGGGTGAACGATTACGCCACCCATCGTAACGGTTGTTCCGGCCCGTACTGCGGTTTCACCGGCCACCGTCACCATTCCTGCTCGTCAGATTGTTCTGAGCTCAAAAAAAGAAAAGAAAAGGGGGGGCGGGAGAGAAGGGGATGTTCCCGCCCCCTTGAAGGCGCGGAGCTGGTTGGGGGACGCTCCGCCCTCATTCCAGGAAGCCCATAATTGGGGGAAGGCTCCTGGAGTACTTACCCAAGGTAAGAATTATATGCGTAGAAAAGTCTACGTATCACATAATACGCCATTTTTTCTGCGCGACGAGCCTCTTGTCGGGATCGAACCGACGACCTGCCGCTTACAAGGCGGCCGCTCTGGCCATCTGAGCTAAAGAGGCGATTGTTCTTAACGTGTAAATCGTTGCGAACAAATGACTAGTATACCGGTACTTCCCGAGTGGTCAATTTAAGCCGAGCCGCAGGCGGTATTGCATATGTCGCGGTGTCAACTTATTCGGCCACGCAGCATCAGGAGGCGACCGAAATCGGCTTTCCGCTGGCACCGATGGATGGCATTTTGCCTTCCACGCCTACCTGGTCAGCATCCAGCCCAATGGACTTGAGGAAGCCGTCCACCATATTCGTGTCCGCCAGCGTGAGCTGCTTCAGATCCCAGTATTCGCCGTTGATGGTGAGTGTGGGGGAGGAGAAGGCGCCGGAGCTGTTGAACAGTTCGGGGCGCAGGATCGTGTAGTTGTTGGAGGCGGTGAGCCAGTCGAGGTATTCGTTCTTGCCGCTGAACGCCGCGGCGGCCACATCCTCGCTCACGCCGGCCTTGACGGCCTGCTTCTCCAGCTTGGCGTTGCTTACCGGCTCGTAATTGGACAATTCGCCCGGCTGGAAATCCTCAGCGTAGATGTTGGAGAGGTAGCTCATGAGGTGGTCGGGATCGTCATCATGCTCGGCAATGTAGATGGCACCGTTGAACACGCGGTTGGAGTAGTTGTCGGAGCTCTTGTTGTTCTGGAAATTGAGGAAGTGCAAATCGATGTTGAGCTGGCCTGCGTTCATCAGCTTGACGAGCGTCGGGTCGAGTTGGCGGTTCACCGAGGCGCAGCCGGGGCACAACGGCTCCATATAGATGGATACGGTGGGAGCCCCCTCGGCTTTCTGGCCATACCCTTTGTTGGAGATTACGAAGCCGGCCTTGTCGTCGGCGTTAGCCGGCTGGGTACTGACTTTCTTGAGCTTGCTATAGGCCTCGTCCACGGTCATGTTGCTTTGCTGGCTACTGCTGCTGGTGTTGGACGGCCGCATAGCCTTGTATACGGCGAATCCAGCGATGGCCACCAGCACCACAATAATGGCCACCACAATGCAGCCGATGATGGTCTGCTGCTTACGCTCCTTGGCTGCCTGCTCGGCCCGTGCCTGTTGTGCGGCTTGTTCAGCTGCGCGACGTTCAGCGCGAGTAGCACGCTTGGCTTGGTGCTTCTGATCTGACATGGATATCCCCTTGAGATCGCTTCGGTGTTTGGCCCCATCATAATGACCAGTCCTGAGGAAGACCGTGCTCAGATTAGCTGGAAGGTGAATTCCCTGTAAAAGTGTGATTGGTGTAACAGGGAGGGCTGCGGCCGAACTATGCCAATGGAGTCCAGCTAATGGGCATACCTAGCAGCGGCAGTGCGCAGAGCGCCAGCGTAACGATAATCCAAATTGTGAACAGTGCCGTGCCGCGACCACCTCGTTCGGTGGTCGGCGTTGCGGGGGAACCATTCGCCGGCAACGGTGTCACAGGCTTCTGACGTGTGCTGGTGATGCCGCGCAGTACGCCGGCGCCGAGGCGAATCATAGCTGACTGTGGTCCGAAGACGGTGATGAGCCAGCCGATAGCCATGAATCCGGCGAGTGTCAGTCCGCACATGGAGAATGGCACATCATCAAGCAGTGGAATCGGAATGCTCCGGTCTGCGGTGAAATACCAGGAAAGCTCGCGTACGGGAAGTCCCATGAGCACTGTGGTGACGACGATACCGGCGAGATGGACGATAGCCAGCAGTAGCAGTCTTGGCGCTGACAGCAGCAGGGCCTTGACGATATGCCAAGGCAATGTGGCCACGCGAATCAGCGAATCAGAGTTTTTGCGCTCGCCGCCGCGCCGGCCTTCACGTTCCAGCTGAGGTTCGGTGTTGTACGCCAGCGTCAATAGCAGCCAAAGCAGTATTTCGGCCACAATGAGGGCGATGAGCGGGAAACTTGCGGCCAGCACGGCTACCGGCACGGCAAGCAGAAACAGTGGCAATACGCCGTTATGCAAATACATTCCGCGGCGCACATCCGCGGGGTTGGGCGCAGGCGGGCCCTGCATCAGTGCCTCGGTGGGCACGGATTGCGCGGCTTGGTTGATGATGTGCTGCATGGCAGGGCGGATCGCCGGATCCACCGCTGTGTTATTCACGCCAGCCGGATTCCACCCGTTTTGCCCGAATGGGACTGGTTGCGGCGCTAGCTGAGGGATGGGCTGCGGCACTGGTTGTGGTGTGGGCAGCGCGGCGGTGCGTTCAGACAGCGGCGTGGTCGGGGCGACCGGTGGCTCATCGCTTATTGGCTCAGTACGTTCGACGTCAGGGTGTATCGCCTCGGTGGCGTTTTCGGCGGTGCTGCCTACTAGTTGTGTTGCCTCATCATCCTGACGCCAGATGGCCCGCGGATTATCGCTATCCGCGTCGGCGGTTGCGCCAAAAGGGGGCATCGCCTCGGTTCCGTCAGTCGTAGCTGTGGCGATTGTGGCGGCCGAACCGGCGACGGCCCCTGCGGCGAATGGGCCGGCTTGCGTGCCTTGCCAGACGTTGGGATCCAGAGCGTCTACGGCGATGGCATTCAAGAGCTGATCTGGCGTGCAGCGTTTCGACCGATCGGGGTTGAGCGCTGATCGGAACACGGCCATCGTGCTGGCCGGCAGCCCGGTGAGATTCGCGTTGCCTGATGCTTCACGCTCTAACACCGCCATCATCGGTTTGGTGCCGAACACCGGTGCGCCGGTCGCGGCGAAGGCGAGCACGGAGGCTACGGACCACCAGTCGGTCATTTCATCTGATTCAGCCCCTTCAATAATTTCGGGGGCTATGAATCCGGGTGTGCCCATTACCAGTCCAGTGCGGGTCACGTGGCTTTCCCCCTCGCCCATGGCGATGCCGAAGTCGACCAGCACCGGGCCGGCTGCTGAGACCATCACATTGGTGGGTTTGATGTCGCGGTGGACGATGCCGGCCGCATGCACGGCTTTGGTGGCGTCGATGAGCTTGCGGGCCAGACGTTCCAGGTCGTCGCCGATATAACGGCCGTTGACCTCCACGTCTTCCTTGAGATTACGGCCCTCGATGAGCTCGGTGACGATGAACGCCAATGAATCATCGAGCTCCATGTCAACAATGCCGCATACGCCCGGATGATTGACCTTCTTCAGAGCCATTGCCTCACGACGTAGGCGCTCGCGTGGCGTGATGTTGGGTTTGAGGTCCGGGTCGTGCGCTGCCGTGCTGGCGGAGTTCGGGGTTCCCGATTCGTCGGCCAGCGAATCGCGTAGGATCTTCATGGCATAGGTGGTGCCGCCATCGTCGTGCACACGCCATACCGATCCCATGGCGCCCGCGCCGAGTCGGGAGACCAGCGTATACCCGCCAACCACTTCGCCCGGTTCAAGATTCAACGCGTTCAAATCGCTCATGCCCTCCATCCTAGCTTGGTGGCGTCTTTGGGGTGGTGCTTGGGCGCTCAGCGACAGAAATTTGGGTAAAGATGCCGTTTACGTATCAAGAAGTGCCATTTACGTCATATTGGATGGGTCATGGGCACGAATGTGGTAGCAGATTATGCGCTCGAAATGACAGGATAGGTGTGCGGGCGGGTACGGGCCAAGCGAATCTGCCACCCTAGAATCATCGGCATCAAGGATGTGTCGGCGTAGCAACCCGATGGAGAGCCAGGCAGACATATCTCATGCGATGACCACGGTGCAAGGGCAGTATCGTGCAATCGCTGATCGAACTCGATGAAGATCGGACTCGGATGCCGCAGTTTGGTAAGAAACAAGGAGGAGAAACACCATGCTGCAGATCAACATGGCCGACGTCATGAACGTCGTTGGCTCGCTGGTCCCCTATCTGGTGGTTATCGGCGTGCTGCTGGTATTGGCCATCATCATCACCTTTGCCGTCAACAAGAAGACGGTCAAGAACGTGGGCTCTCGCAAGCTCATTCACTCTGAATCCTGGATTGTCGCCCTGGTGGGCATCGTCGTGGCCATCTCCATGATGCTGTCCGGCCCGCTGGCGACGCTGCTCAACAACGCGACCCTCACGAAGTACATGCTGTCTGACGCTACTGTTTCCAAGGCTAATGAGCTGGCCAAGGAAGTGCAGTCGGAAGCTATCACCATGCTGAAGAACGATGATTCCAACCTGCCGTTGAGCAACAAGAAGGTCAACGTGTTCGGTTGGGGCTCCACCAACCCGGTCTATGGCGGCACTGGCTCCGGCTCCATGTCTGACCAGTACGACACCGTTTCCCTGCTTGATGGCATGAAGGAAGCTGGTCTTGAAACCAACGCCGATCTGAGCAAGCTGTACACCGATTATCGTGCGGACCGCCCGGTTGTTGCTATGTGGTCCCAGGATTGGACCCTGCCTGAGGTTCCGGCCGACCAGTATTCCGATTCGCTGCTTTCTGACGCCAAGAGTTTTTTCCGATGAGGCTGTTGTGGTGCTCACCCGCGTCGGCGGCGAAGGGGCTGATCTGCCGACCAACATGAAGGCCAAGACCATTACCTACAAGAACAACTCCAAGGATTATGATGACTTCCAGGATGGTGAGCACTTCCTGCAGCTGAGCAAGACTGAGCGCGACATGATTGACCTGGTCACCAAGAACTTCGACAAGGTCACGCTTGTCTATAACGGTGCAAATGCTTTCCAGTTCGACTTCCTGAGCAACTACCCGCAGATCAAGTCCGTGTTGTGGTGCCCGCCTGCAGGCCAGACCGTCTTCTCCGCACTCGGTGACGTGCTCGCTGGCGAAACCAACCCGTCCGGCAAGACTTCCGACACGTTCGTCAAGGATCTGACCAAGACCCCAGTTTTCAACAACACTGATGGCGCCGCTGCGGCCAGCTCGTCTTCCGTTGGTACCGATGGCGCATTCGTCTACGATAACGTCGACGATCTGGCTGCTACGTACACCGCCTTCACCGGTCGGGAAAATACCGTGCTTCCGTCCTTCGTCAACTATGTCGAAGGTATTTATGTGGGCTACAAGTTCTATGAGACTGCAGCCGATGAAGGTCTGATCAACTATGATGACACCGTCATCTATCCGTTCGGTTACGGCTTGTCTTACACCAGCTTCGAGCAGAAGATGGGTGACGTTTCCCACAAGGATGGCAAGGTCACGTTTGATGTGACCGTCACCAACACTGGCGACACCGCCGGCAAGGACGTTGTTGAGGTCTATTACAACCCGCCGTACACCGATGGCGGTATCGAGAAGGCCTCCAAGAACCTCGTCGCTTTCGAGAAGACCGGGAAGCTTGAGCCGGGCGCCTCTGAGACTGTGAAGATCGAGTTCGATGATGACGATATGGCTTCCTATGACAACAAGAATGCCAAGGCTTGGGTGCTGGAGAAGGGTGATTACGACATCTCCATCCAGTCCGATTCCCATCATGTGATCGATTCCGAGAAGATCAACGTTGCTGACACCATCACCTACGACTCCGAGTCGAACACCCACAACGATGATCAGACCGTGGCTACCAACCAGTTCGACTATGCCGCTGGCGATGTGACCTATCTGTCCCGTGCCAACCACTTCGCGAACTACGTTGAAGCCACCGCAGCCCCGACCAACTTCTCCATGAGCGACGAAGTCAAGGCTGCCTTCACCAACAACGGCAACTATGATCCGACCAAGTATGACGATGATTCCGACGAAATGCCGACCACCGGTGCCAAGAATGGTCTCCGCTTGGCTGACATGTACGGCAAGGATTACGACGATGCTGATTGGGAGAAGCTGCTTGACCAGCTGACCTTCGACGATATGGACAACCTCATCGCCAACGGTGGCTACGGCACCCCGGCCGTCCCCTCCGTCGGCAAGATCCAGCTCACCGACGCTGACGGCCCGGCCTCGCTGAACAACAACTTCACCGGCGTTGGCTCCATCGGCTTCCCGGCTTCCACCGCATTCGCCTGCACTTGGAACAAGGATCTGGCCAAGCAGTTCGGCGAGATGATCGGCGATATGGCTCACGACATGCATGTTGCTGGTTGGTACGCTCCGGCTATGAACATCCACCGTGGCGCATTCTCCGGTCGTACCTTCGAATACTTCTCTGAGGACTCCCTGCTCTCTGGTGTTATGGCTTCCAACGAGATCGCCGGTGCCAAGGAGAAGGGCGTGTACTCCTTCATGAAGCACTTCGCTCTGAACGATCAGGAAACCAACCGTTCCAACATGGTGTGCACTTGGGCGGACGAGCAGGCCATCCGCGAGATCTACCTCAAGCCGTTCGAGATGAGCGTGAAGGAAGGCGGCGCACAGGCTGTGATGAGCTCCTTCAACTACATCGGTTACACCTATGCCGGCGCTTCCAGCAACCTGCTGAATACCGTGCTCCGTGACGAGTGGGGCTTCAAGGGCTTCGTCCTGACCGATTATTCCGGCGGCTACGGCTACCAGAATGGTGATCAGGAGATTCGTAACGGCAACGATTCCATGCTGGCCACCACCAAGATCACCAACCACATCACCGACAAGTCCGCAACCTCCGTGAAGGCCATGCGTACCGCTGCTCACAACATTCTGTACACCGCCGCTAACGGTTGGCAGTACGAGAACGGTGAGCCTAAGGTTGATACCCCGGTCTGGCGCATCGCGATGTACGTGGTCTGGGGCGTGACCGCTGTCCTGGCAGTCGGCCTCGAGGTCCTGACCATCATGAAGTACCTTAAGCGCCGCAAGGCCGTGGCCGCACCGGTTCCCGCCGATGCACCGACCGAGGCCTGAGAGAAAACAGATACGCTAAGACCTAGTGCTTAGCGGATATGCAGCCCCCTCTGACGAGGGGGCTGTCTCGCGTATGCGCGATATGCGTGCGGGAGAGAATCTCCCACGAATACACCACCAGAAACACCACGGACAGCACCATCAGCGGCCAGTCCGTCCACTTCTTCCACGTCTTCGGTCCCATATTCCGATTGTAGTGGCGCGCCCGCTGCGCCACTGCGGAGCATGACTCCGGACGTCAGTGTTGTATACGTTCGTATACATTTCACGTTGTGTACGAACGTATACAACAGTGTCTTTCACCTCGTATTTCCCTTATGACTATCACCACAGTGATATAATCAAGAATATGTAAGGAGAAAGAAGGAGCCGGCTAATGGAGACCTTGGCAATCGATCTGTGGCATGGCTCTTCGCGCGTCATCAAACATCCCGAATACGGGCTGGGCAAGCCGAACAACGATTATGGCCGCGGATTCTATTGCACGCGCAGCGTCGAGCTGGCCAAGGAATGGGCGTGCGCGGGACTGGATGACGGTTTCGCGAATCGGTACACATTGGCCACCAACGGGCTCACCTTCCTGGACCTGTCCCAGTTGCCCTACACCATCCTGAACTGGTTGGCCCTGCTGGTCGAAAACCGTCGTTTCCAGCCGACCACCACCGTCGCCGCGCAAGGCATCGAATATCTGAAACAAGTGTTTCTGCCGGATACCAGTCAGTCTGACGTCATCGTCGGATATCGTGCCGACGATTCGTATTTCTCGTTCGCCCGCGCTTTTGTCAATAACGCGATTTCCCTCGACCAACTCGCCGAGGCGATGCGGTTGGGTGAGCTCGGCAAGCAGATCGTACTCACCAGTCCTCAGGCATTCGCGGCGCTGCGGTTCCAAGGCTGCGAAATCGCCCGCGCTTCGACCTACCACGTATTGCGCAACGAGCGCGACCGCACGGCTCGTGAAGCCTACCGTCGCAACAGCGCTGAAGCCGATCTCGACGGCCTGTTCATGCGCGACATCATCCGTGAGAAAGTGACCAACGATGATCACCGCCTACGATGAGACATACTTGCCGGACGCCATGGCCAACTTGGCCGGTGCCTTCGATTATGCGCTGAACGATTGCGGGTTGCCGGTCGGCCTATTCATGGACTTCTTCGCCACCTCCGAGGCGGCCGCGCTTTTCGGGCGAGGCACGCCCAAATACGTGTGTGGCATGTCCGGCGAGGAGCTGGTGGCCGAAATCATGCGGCAAACCGGCTGGGCTCGCATTATCGATATGCCGCCCGTCGCACTGCGCACCGGCGCAACACCCGAATACTGGGGCGGCTGGGCGCTCGCATACTGCCAATGGGCCAGGGGAGTGCGGTTCTCGGACATTCTCGACGTGCTGCCGTTCGGCGATATCGTGCGACTTTACCCGGCTTTGCACGAAGCCGACGAAAGCCGATTCGTCGACGTGTACGACGAGCGGGCCGCCCATAATCGCACCGAGGGCGACTCCCGGCTGCACACGATCCGCGTGCGCGCCGGACTCAGCCAATCCGGGCTGGCCCGCCGCTCCGGCGTTACCCTGCGCTCCATCCAAATGTACGAGCAGCGCCGCAAAGACCTTGGCAAAGCTGCCGTCTCCACCGTGCTCGCTTTGGCCCGCACGCTTGGCTGCCGCATCGAAGATCTGTTGGAGCCGTAAAGACGCGGAGTAGTATCGCGCCGCATCGATTCTGATAACTGAACAACTACTTTTAAGGCCCGGCCGGATGCTCGTTTGGACATCCGGCCGGGCCTTCTGGCTCCACACGGGGTGCCGAGGTATCCGTTCTCCGCTTCGAGGGGCTGATTTGGCCTTCCGTAGAGGTTTACTCCCGTTTCGAGGGGCTGGTGGCCCGCTAGAACACGGGTATAAACGGCTTCGCCCCACCGTCATTCCGCCATTTTGGGGATGCGCTTACTTGAGTACCAGCCCCTCGAAACGGAGATAGATCTCCGGAAAGGGTCAAAACAGCCCCTCGAAACTCAAGATGGCGGTTGCAGGGCGGTTGAGGATCAGTCGAAGAGCGGTTCAAACGCAAATGTGAACAATGCCACATGTGATTGGGCGGGTCGCTGCACGCCGATTTTCGGGGGTGCATGGGAATGGCGGAATATCAATGAAAAACCCTATATCTAGGTTTGTTATGTGACACGCGCCACTACATATAGTGCCTTGATTTCAAATCACACCGCTGTAATATGGCCTTCGCTTCACTGTTCATCAGAACCACATCAAGGGGAGTCGCCATGACCGTCACCGTGTTCACCAAGCCGCATTGCCCGCAGTGCGATGCCACCAAGCGCCAGCTCACCAAGCTGGGTGTGCCGTTTGAAACCGTGGACCTGACGCAGAACCCCTCCACCCTTGAGCAGCTGCAGGCCGCCGGTTTCCAGCAGGCTCCGGTGGTCATCACGCCGGACAACTCCTGGACCGGCTACCGCCCCGACCTGATTCGCGAAGTCGCCCAGCAGGTGGCCGCCGACAACCGCGCCGCCGCCACGGTGTCCGCGTGAGTCTGAGCCAGCCCGAATTCGCGGCCGAAGGCAAGACGATCGGCGCATTGGTCTACTTCTCGTCGGCCTCCGAAAACACCGCACGGTTCGTGGCCGGATGCCGTTTGCAGGACGAAGGCATCAACGTCTACCGCATCCCGTTGCGGGCCGCCGCCCCGGCGCTAAACGTCCGCGAACCGTACGTCATCATGGTGCCCACCTATGGCGGCGGCGTGGTCAAGAAAGCAGTGCCGATTCAGGTCAAACGCTTCCTCAACGATCCAGCCAACCGCGAGTGGATTCGCGGCGTCATCGCCTCAGGCAACACCAATTTCGGTGAGGCCTACTGTGCCGCCGGAGACATCATCGCCGCCAAATGCAAGGTGCCCTACCTCTACCGTTACGAACTCATGGGCACCCCGGAAGACACTGCCGCCGTGCGAAACGGCCTCGTCCGCTTCTTCACCGAACAGTAAATCTTGACCCCCTCGAGGTATTGGCTCCCCTCTCCGAGGGGAGCTGTCAACGAAGTTGACTGAGGGGAGCAACTGTCTGAGTAAACACACTTCTGCCATATTCCAAGGATTTCCAATGACTGACCTCACCGCCACCGGCCTGCCGCTCGACAATACTGCCGACACCGCAGCGGAACAGTACGACCCGGCGCACGATTACCACGCGCTCAACGCGATGCTCAACCTCTATGACGCCGACGGCAAGATCCAGTTCGACAAAGACAAGGCCGCCGAACGCGAATACGTGACAGGGCACGTGGCCACCAACAGCAAGCGGTTCGCCTCCACCGCCGAGCGTCTCGAATACCTGATCAGCAACCAGTACTACAACCCTGCGGTCTTCAACCAGTACTCCGCTGAATTCCTCGACCGCATCTACGAGCACGTGGAATCCGCCGGCTTTGAGTTCGGCACTTTCCTTGGTGCGTTCAAGTTCTACACGTCCTACGCGCTCAAGACGTTCGATGGTCGCCTCTATCTTGAGGACTTCCCGCAGCGTTGCGCCGCTGTGGCCCTGGAGCTCGCCGCCGGCAATGAGCAGCAGGCCATCGAATACGCCGACGAAATGCTTGCCGGCCGCTTCCAGCCCGCCACCCCGACCTTCCTGAACCTCGGCAAGGCCCAGCGTGGCGAACCGGTCAGCTGCTTCCTGGTGCGCATCGAAGACAACATGGAGTCGATTTCGCGCGGCATCAACGCGGCCCTCCAGCTCTCCAAGCGCGGCGGTGGCGTGGCCCTGCTGCTGAGCAACCTGCGCGAGCTCGGCGCCCCGATCAAGCACATCGAGAACCAGTCCAGCGGCGTGATTCCGGTCATGAAGCTGCTGGAGGACTCCTTCTCCTATGCCAACCAGCTCGGCGCACGTCAGGGCGCGGGCGCGGTGTACCTCAACGCCCACCACCCTGATATCCTGCGCTTCCTGGATACCAAGCGAGAGAACGCGGACGAGAAGATCCGCATCAAGTCGCTGGCTCTTGGCGTGGTGATTCCGGACATCACGTTCGAACTGGCCAAACAGAAGGCCCAGATGGCCCTGTTCAGCCCGTACGACGTGGAGCGCGTGTACGGCAAGCCGTTCGCCGACATCTCCGTTACCGAGCATTATGACGAGATGGTGGCCGACGACCGCATCAAGAAGACCTACATCGACGCCCGTAAGTTCTTCACCACCATCGCCGAACTGCAGTTCGAATCCGGCTACCCGTACATCGTGTTCGAGGACACGGTCAACCGCGCGAACCCGATCGAAGGTCGCGTGACCATGTCCAACCTGTGCTCGGAAATCCTGCAGGTTCAGGAGCCGAGCGCATACAACGAGGACCTCACGTATGCGCATGTCGGCCGCGACATCTCCTGCAATCTGGGTTCGCTCAACATCGCTAAGGCGATGGATGGCGGCTTGGGCCACACGGTGGAGACGGCGATCCGCGCACTCACCTCGGTGGCCGAGCACACCAGCATCAACGCGGTGCCTTCGATTCGCCGCGCCAATGAGGAGGGCCACGCCATCGGTCTCGGCCAGATGAACCTGCACGGCTTCCTGGCCCGCGAAGGCATCCAGTACGGTTCTGAAGAGGGCCTCGACTTCACCGACATGTACTTCATGACCGTGGCCTACCACGCCTACCGTGCCTCGCACGCGCTCGCCGTGGAGCATGGCCGCACGTTCGCCAGCTTCGCTACGAGCGACTACGCCAAGCCGGCCGGCCAGGGCAACTACTTCGACAAGTACACCGATGGTCGTCGTTCGCTCACTCCGCGCACCGAACGGGTCCGTGCGCTGTTCGAACAGTACGGCATCGCGATCCCGACTGCGGCCGACTGGGAGGCCCTGCGCGACGCGATTCTGAAGGACGGCATCTACAACCAGAACCTGCAGGCCGTGCCGCCCACCGGCTCGATCTCGTACATCAACCATTCCACGAGCTCGATTCACCCGATCGCCTCCAAGATCGAGATTCGCAAGGAAGGCAAGATCGGGCGCGTGTACTACCCGGCCGCCTACATGACCAACGACAACCTCGGGTACTACAAGGACGCCTACGAGATCGGCTGGAAGGCCATCGTCGACACGTACGCCGAGGCCACCCAGCACGTGGATCAGGGACTGTCGCTGACGCTGTTCTTCCCGGACACCGCCACCACCCGCGACCTCAATAAGGCCCAGATCTACGCCTGGCGCAAGGGCATCAAAACCCTCTACTACATCCGCATCCGCCAGCAAGCCCTGGAAGGCACTGAAGTCCAAGGCTGCGTCTCCTGCATGCTCTGATCGTTCGAGGGAGCGTATACCGCCTTTCTTCGGCACTCGACGTACCTTCGTACGCCTTCGGCCTCAGACGGCGGTCTCCGCACGCATTGAACAACCAGAGAGCCGTTGTTACTCCCCTCACTCGGCTAACGCCGACAGCTCCCCTCAGAGAGGGGAGCTGGCCGCGAAGCGGACTGAGGGGGGGCTCCACCATCTAAGGAACCAACAATGTCACGAACCGTCTATAGAGCACTGCTCCGGCTGACCGCGCCGGAGGAGTTCGAAAACAAATCCAACGACGATAACGACAACGAGTAAAAGGAACACTACTCATGGCACCTATCTCCATTCCGCGCAAACCGCTGAAACTCATCGGCCGCGTCTCCGCAATCAACTGGAACCGCCTCGAAGACGAGAAAGACCTTGAGGTCTGGGACCGCCTGACCGGCAACTTCTGGCTGCCCGAAAAAGTCCCCGTCTCCAACGACATCCCCAGCTGGCAGAAGATGACCGAGGACGAGCACACGCTCACCATGCGCGTCTTCACCGGCCTGACCCTGCTTGACACCATCCAGGGCACGGTCGGCGCCGTCTCCCTGATTCCGGACGCGCTCACCCCGCACGAGGAGGCCGTGTACACCAACATCGCCTTCATGGAATCCGTGCACGCCAAAAGCTACTCGTCCATCTTCTCCACCCTGTGCTCCACCGAGCAGATCGATGCCGCATTCGACTGGAGCGAGAACAATGAGTTCCTGCAGAAGAAGGCGGAGATCGTGCTCGACTATTACGAGGGCGACAACCCGTACAAGCGCAAGGTGGCCTCCACCCTGCTCGAGTCCTTCCTCTTCTACTCCGGCTTCTATCTGCCGATGTACTTCTCCGCGCACGCCAAGCTGACGAACACCGCCGACGTGATTCGTCTGATCATCCGCGATGAGGCCGTCCACGGCTACTACATCGGCTACAAGTACCAGAAGGGCATCGCCCAGCTGAGCGATGCCGAGCGTCTGGATCTGCAGGACTACACGTACGACCTGCTCAACGAGCTGTACGACAACGAAGTGGAGTACACCCAGTCGCTGTACGACTGCGTGGGCCTGACCGATGACGTCGAGAAGTTCCTGCGGTACAACGGTAACAAGGCGCTGATGAACCTCGGCTACCCGGCTTTGTTCCCGGCTGAGATTTGCGATGTGAACCCCGCGATCCTGGCCGCCCTGAGCCCGAACGCCGACGAAAACCACGACTTCTTCTCCGGCTCCGGCTCCTCCTACGTGATGGGCAAAGCCGAAGAAACCGATGACGACGACTGGGACTTCTAAGGGTTTCGCGGTCCGCGAACCCGCAGCGCCGCCGCGTTCGCACGGCGGCGCTACGCTGGAGATATGGAACAGGATCCGTTGGTCAGCATCATTATTCCGGTGTATAAGGTCGAGAAGTTCCTCGACGAATGCGTGGCGTCCGTTGCTGCGCAGACGTACGCCAATCTGGAGATTCTGCTGGTCGACGACGGCTCGCCCGACAATTGCCCGGCCATGTGCGACGCCTGGGCCGCCCGCGACCCGCGCATACGCGTGATTCACAAGCCCAACGGCGGCCTGTCCGACGCCCGCAACACCGGCATCGCCGGGGCCACCGGTGCGTACATATACTTCGCCGATTCCGACGATACCGTGGCCCCCACGTTGGTGGAGAACTGCCTGAATGCCATGCGTGAATACGATGCCGATCTGGTGATGTTCCAGTTCGACACCATCTCCGAGAACAACAAGCCGCTGCTGTCCAACTATCGCCACAACGACTTCACCGAGGTGCAGGTTCTGACCCCGGTCGAGGCCATCAAAAAGCAGGTCAAGGCTGAGATCGACGGCTATTTCTGGGCCTTCCTGGCACCCGCCTCCACCTATCAGGGCACCGGATTCTCCTTCCCGGTGGGGCGCAAAATCGAGGATCTCTCCCGTATCTGCAACGTGATCGGCGAGGCCACGCGCGTGGTCCGTCTGCCCAAGGCGCTGTACCACTACCGCATGCGCGAGGGGTCGATTACCGCCAGCTGGGATCCGCAGCTCACCCGCGACTGGACCCGCGCCGCCGACGACCGCGAGGAATACATCGTCCACCGATTCCCCGAGCTCAAGGGCTTCATGACGCTGCAACAGCTGAATTTTTTTGCCAACCTCGATTACGAGACCATGCGCCAGTCGCTGATCGCCGGGCTCAAGATCGATCCCGAGGACGCCGACGCGCTTCGTCGCCGCATCGAGGGCCTGACCAAGTCCGCCGATGAGGGCGATGAGCCCGTACCGGAAACGTTGCGTGAGTTGCTCGGACTGCTCAAGCTGGGCATCGCCAAGGTGGCCGATGGCACGTTCGGTAAGGCCGATGGCAGCAGTACTGATGGCGATGCCGAGAACGATGACGTAACGCTGGCCGACCGTTTCCGCGACATGCGCGAGGACTGGCGCCAGCTGCGCATCCAGCGCATCGAAGACGCCGAGGAGCGCAAGGCCGAGCGCAAAGCCGCCCGCAACGGCGTCACCTTCGAGTCTGTGTCGCATTAGTCGGCGACTGATGGAATCCATCAGTCCGGGAAGAGCAGACCTGCTCTACGTCGGGCGTGCCGGTTCGCACGTTCGAGAAACAGGCGTGTCATGGGCCGAACCACACAACACCCCCAGAAACGCCCATAAAGTTAACTACATTTCAGACACGCCACTTGCCTTGGTCCACGGTCCGTGTATAGTAGTTCTCGGCTCAACGAAGAGAACCTTCACTGAACCGGAAAAAGTAAACGCTGAAGCTTGCAGTTTCCGAAAGCAAAGTTGTACGTCGGTGGCGAGGGCGGAAGCACAGTAAAGAACAAATCCCTTTACAACGGATCGTGAGGCACGTACCTGCCTCTGAAAGGATTAGTAATTATGGCAGAAGTCGTTTTCGACCACGTCACTCGTATCTACCCGGGCAACGATAAGCCCTCCGTGGATGATCTGAATCTTGATATCAAGGATGGCGAGTTCCTCGTCCTCGTCGGCCCTTCTGGCTGTGGTAAGTCTACGACCCTTCGTATGCTCGCCGGCCTGGAAGAGGTCAACAAGGGCCGCATCCTCATCGGTGGCAAGGATGTCACCACGATGCAGCCGAAGGACCGCGACATCGCAATGGTGTTCCAGAACTACGCTCTGTACCCGCACATGACCGTTGCCGACAACATGGGCTTCGCCCTGAAGATCGCCGGCACTCCGAAGGACGAGATCCGCAAGCGCGTCGAGAAGGCCGCTGAGATCCTCGACCTGACCGAGTACCTCGACCGCAAGCCGAAGGCTCTGTCCGGTGGTCAGCGTCAGCGTGTGGCCATGGGCCGTGCAATCGTCCGTGAGCCGAAGGTCTTCCTCATGGATGAGCCGCTGTCCAACTTGGACGCCAAGCTCCGTGTCCAGACCCGTACCCAGATCGCTGCTCTGCAGCGCCAGCTGGGTGTCACCACCCTGTACGTGACCCACGATCAGACCGAGGCCCTGACGATGGGCGATCGCATCGCCGTCATCAAGCTCGGTATCCTGCAGCAGGTCGGCGCCCCGACCGAGCTGTACGATCGCCCGGCCAACGTCTTCGTCGCCGGCTTCATCGGCTCCCCGTCGATGAACCTGAACACCCACCCGGTGGTCAACGGCAAGGCGAAGATCGGTGAGGACACCGTGGACCTGCCGGCTGAGGCCGTCAACAAGCTCACCGCCGAAGACAACGGCCAGATCGTGGTCGGCTTCCGTCCTGAGGACGCTGGCCTGGCCCCGGCTGACGACCCGAACGCCTTCTCCCTGAAGGTTGTGAACGTCGAGGATCTGGGCTCCGATGGCTACATCTACGGCAACATCATCACCGATGGCTCCGCCGCTGAGGCTTCCCAGGTCATGTCCGACCAGAACAAGCTCACCACGATTCGTGTGAATCCGCGTGCGCTGCCGAAGGTTGGCGCGACCGTCAAGATCAAGATCGACCCGGCCAAGATGCACCTGTTCGCTCCGTCGACTGAGCTGCGTCTGAACTAATAGATACTTGGCGAGGTCTAATCGCTTCGTCAACCATTAAACGAGGTTATTCTCTTCCTCTCTTATGACCTCGTTGGAAAAGCCCTGCATAGCTGCGGGGCTTTTCTTTTGCCTAGAAAACGTACGCTAACTGACCTCGCAAATGAACATTTTCTAGTTTCTCGTCAACTTTTTCCTAGAAAGGGGGTAAGCTGTGTGTAGCCCCCCCCGAAAAGGGGGTTGCGAATCTATGAGGGGAAACGATGGGCTCGAAATTAAAGCTCGGCCGTTGCAGGTTTAACGGAGGAGCAGAACAGGAACCTGGACAGCATCGCCATGTCTTGCGGCGCTGCCTTGCTTCGGTTGTTGCTGTTTCCTTGTCCATCGTGTGCATGGTGCCTGCGGCATATGCCCAGGACGTAGATGATGTAAATGGTTCCTCTAACTCCGTAATTCTTGGGGGGGGGATAATACTGTCGTAGCTGCTCCTTCTGCTCGCAATGTCAATGTTGACGATAAGACGTCAGAAGAGGGCAATACATCAAACGGTGCGCCAGCACCTTCTGAAACGAATCAGGAAGTCCAGCAAGATTCATCTTCTTCATCTTCTACTACTGGTGGTTCTTCCGAATCCTCAAATGGTGAGGCAGGCAACAAGGCGGATGCCGCAGCAGGGGCTGCTGCTGGCGATTCCGCTAATGACGGAACCCAAACGCAGGTTCCGACTGATACTTCTTCTCAAGGTGCCAAGAACGATTCTTCGACTGAGGCGGATCAATCGCCGGCGAAGGCCAATGTGCAGGTCGCCGCGACGGCGCTTGGCGGCCGTGACTTTGAAGGTCAGGTCACCAAGGAGATCAACGGCAAGACCTACATCCTGATCGGCAACGAGCAGCAGCTGCGTGCGATTGGTTCCGGCAAGAAGGTTATTGGCCGTATCAACAAGGTCACGCAGACCTGCACCGGGCAAGGACTCTTTGGCTACCACTGGGTAGATGGCGCGTCGTCCACTGAATACGCCGGTGACGCCGATCTTGCCGATTCGGATACCTTGCGCAATGCTGATGCCTCCGACTATGACAATTCGCTGGCGATATGTCATACGAAAGTGGACGCTGATAAGACCCGCACCAGGTATTACGGCGTGGGTGCTGATGGTACGCAAGCGGACTACTCTGCCGCCAACACTGGTCTGACATATTCGGCCGATGCGAATTATCTGATCTTCCGTGACATCGATTTGTCCAAGAACGCGGCGGATACCGCCAGTACTGAGTGGACTCCGCTCATGTTCTCCGGCACCATGCTCGGCGCGGTCTCCAACAGCGCAGACGCTGTGGCTAGCCTGTGGAAGGCTGTCGGCGCGGATGGCGCAAGCGTGGAGCATACCACAGCAGCTCGGCCGGTCATCAGCCATGTGGTCGTCAATCAACAGGGCAAGCAGCTGGACGTCAGCAAGCAGCAGGGCATCGGCTTCTTCGCCTCGATCACGAACAAGACCGTGATGAACAACACCAGTCTGGGCAGCGCCGGTACGGCCGTGGTGTCGAACCTCAAGCTGCAGGACGTGTCTGTGACGAATCAGGCAAGCAAGTCATATATTCCGCCGACACTGCTCGGCACACTCACTTCGGCAGTGGGTGGACTTTTGGATCTTCTGCTTAAGGCGTTGAAACTGCTGACATTCGGACAAGTAAATCTTGACCTCAATCTTCAAGGTCTGCTCACCCTGCACAAAGACAATCCTTCCAATCTCGCCACGGGTGCGTTCGCCGGCCGTATTTACGGCGATGCCAAGGTCACGGATTGTGAAGTGGCGGATGTTTCGGTATCCAGCGTAAGCCGTATGACCGGTGGTTTCGTGGGATATGTTGAGGGCGCAACCCGATACGATGCGGTCTCCGGCATCGTGGGAACGCTCACCAATGTACTCTCGAAGATCTTGGGTGTCATCCCATTCCTCGGGCTGGGCGATTTGGTGAACTGGTTGCTGTCCGGCACGCTCGGACTGAATGCCTTGATTCCGGTCGGCTACTACAACCCGGTCATCTCGAACAGTTCGGTGAACGGGTTCAAAAAGAACGTGGTGATCGGCAACAAGAATAATCCGCAAGCCGGCGGCTTCGTCGGTGCACAGATTGGCGCAATCATCGAGAACTCCTCGGTGACGAGCACGAACGGTTTCACCGTGCGGGCAACGCAATACGCCGGTGGCTTCGCCGGAATAAGCCGCAATGGCAATGTAGGTGGTCTGCTCAACTCGCTTGGTATTGATTTGCTGTCTGCACTGCGTCCGCAGAGCCTCATCGAGAACAGCAACCTGACCGTCGACGGCGATGGCAAGGTCACTGTATCTGCCACGGACTATGCCGGTGGATTTAGCGGCGCGATGGCCAATGCCTACGCGGTCAATAATACGATTTCAGCCACGGCTGCCGTGTCTACTGACAAATCCCACGCCGGAGGATTCACCGGATTTGCCTCCGTGGGATGGGGCCTAGAACTCGGCACGGATGATGCCACGAACGCATCGCTGCTGAAACAACTCACCAAGGCTGTGGCCAAGCTGCTGAGCGGCAGCGGTAGTGGTGCGGGAGAACTGCTGTCCATCGTTGGCGTGAATCCCTCCGTGATTCTCGGCACGCAGATGAAGGGCTCCTTCACCGTTAAGGCTGGTGGCGATTACGCGGGCGGTCTCGTGGGAGAAGGATCGGGCACGGTGATCGGCGACTCCTCGCAGGATCATCTGCAGAACCTCACGTTCTGGAAATACAACAATCCCCGTGGGCTCCCTCAGCAGCGCTCCACTGCCATCAACGGTCTTGAATCAGTCAGCGCCGGCGGCTCCTACGCGGGCGGCATCGCCGGCAATCTGCAACCGACCACAGTGGCTGGGTTGCTCAACAGTGTGGTGAAAATTGGCGATATCGCCACGCTCAAGAAGTTCGACCAGTTTGCCCCGTTCACCGTGGAGAACGTGACTGTTGCTGCCCCGGCATCCGGCTTGACAGTGACGGCTGGCTCATACTATGCGGGCGGTGCCATCGGATGCGCCACCGGTGGTGACGTGACCAACACCAACCTCACTAATCTGGCCACGGTCACGGCCAAGGGAGAAGCCGGCGGTTTCATCGGCTTCTCCGGACCGGGCGACGCCGTTGGCGCCGGCGGCCTTAATGTGCTTGGGCTTATCAAGCTATCCGGTCTGCTATCGGTTGCCCAATATTCTTCGGTTGCAGTCACTGCATCGAATGTGAACGGCATCGCCAACGGATTCACGGTCAAGGCGACCGGCAAGAACGAGAACAACGAGACCACCGATTACGCTGCGGGCGGCTTCTACGGCCAGGCCAACAGCACCAAGACCCGCGAAAGCCATGTGACGAACCTCAAGTCGGTCACGGCCGATACCAGCACATCCGATGGCATAGCGGGTGGCTTCGTGGGCTTCTCCACCACCGGCGGCCTCGCCGACGCACTTAGCAACGCCGATGATTCCAGCGTATTGGACAACCTCATCAAGGGCGGACTGCTGTCCGTGAACGACCTGCTCGGTGCCATGCCGTATCTGATTCCAAGCTATACGGATACCACTGTGTCGTATGTCAACGGTGGTTACGTCGAAGGTGATATCGCGGGAGGCTACGCCGGCAATTTCCAAAGCGGCAAAGTCAATCAGTTCGATAAGAAAGATCTCGAGAACGACCCAACACTGGCAGACGTGCAGTCCCGCGTCCAAGCCAACCCCGTGGCTGTTGTCAACCTCGACCATGTGACCGGCGGCGCATACGCGGGCGGTTTCGGCGGCAAGGTCGTTTCCGGCGCACTCGCTTCGGCTGGTAACGGCGGTCTGAGTCTGCTCGGCAAATTCGGTACGGTGGATCTCGCCAACCTGCTGCAGGTGGTGCAGGGCTATGTGCCGTTCATCTCCTACGCAGGTGTGCATTCCGATGCCACCACCGTGGAGACCACCAGCGGCAACAAGATTTCCGACCCGGATGATCCCGGCTTCACCGTCTCCGCCACCCGACTTGACCAATCCGATACGCAATCCGGTTCCGCCGGCGGCTACATCGGCTACGGTTCCGGTGTGCAGGTGTCCCATTCCAGTGTCACTCAACTGCGCCACACCGATGTCAAGGCACCGAAGAATCTGGAAACCACCGGATCAATCGACGACACCTATCTGAGCAAAGACAGCTCGTATGCAGTCACTGCCGCGCGGTATGCCGGTGGCTATATCGGCAAAATGGATATCGGCTCGGCAGCAGCCGTGGGCGGCGGCCTGAGCCTGCTCGGCCAGAACGTCAATCTCAACGACGTGCTGGATGTGCTCAACATTGTCGTTTCGACCATCGAGCACTCCGACGTGACCGGCGGCATCGGCGGATACTCCGTGCTGGCCAGCACCGCAGACCATAGGAACGCCAACAACAAGCCCGATCCACTGGGCATGGCCGGCGGCTTCGCCGGAGACATCGAAGGCGGCCATATCCAGGACTCCAGCTCGCACGAGTTCGTGTACATCATCGGCCAGGTATCGGCCGGCGGCTACGTGGGCACCATGCAGCCGGGAGCCGTGGCGAACGTACTCGGCGACGGCAGCGTGCTCAAGAAGCTCGTCAACCTCGACAACCTGCTCTCGCTCGTGCAGGACTTCGTGCCGACGATTCGCAACAGCTCAACCGATGCCGCAGTGTGCGGCGGCGCGGTGCGCGCACAGGCGGCATCGGATACAACCACACGCCGCGGCATGGCCGGCGGCTATGCAGGTCGTAACCGCGGCGGCCATATCTGGGGCAACAACACCGCAGCATGGAAGCAGGAGAACACCGACGGCAAATACAACGGGCCGCAACGCGTAGCCTATGCCGCGCGCATCCGCAGCGTATACGGTGCCGAAATCGCCGGCGGCTACACCGGCTTCATGGACGCGGCCGATACCGCTGAAGGCGGTTCGCTCTCCTTGCTCGGCGGTCTCATCAAGGCCGGCAACCTCGCCGGCGTGCTGTCCGTGGTCTATCCGACTGAGGAGCACACGAAGGTCACCGGTCCGCTGCGCAATATGAGCTATGACCAGTGGAAGACCTGGGTCGATAATATCGGCAAGTACGGTGCGTATGGCAAGGAATTCACCGAGGTAGCTACGGGCGACGGTGCGGGTTCCGTTACCGACCAGGAGTCCTTGGATAAGTTCCTCGAATCCTACATCTTCGGATTCAACGTCGTCGCCGGTCGTGCGGAGTATCGGACTGGCGCGAACCTGCATGATTCCGGCGTCGCCGGCGGACACGTCGGTCTGATGCGCACCGGTACGATCACCGATGGCCAGTCGATGGATGTCAAGACCGTTTCGGCTATGCGCGCGGCGGGCGGCTACGCGGGCACGATAGAATCCGGCTCGGCATCCTCGTTCGGCTCCATCCAACTATTCGGAGACAAAGGCATCAAGTTTGATCTGGGTCAGATGCTCGACGTGGCACAGGTATTCGTGCCTGTCATCAAATCCTCGAGCGTGGCCGGCTACCGCAAGGGTATGAAAATCACGGCCGCCGGCGAAGACATCACGCACGGCACCGGCAATGCCGGTGGTTACGTGGGTCTCGCGGTTGGCGGCCAGATCTGGGGCGATCTTGATCAGAACGGCCAGAAGCTTGCTGATGGTGTCACCGCTGCCGGTGCCAACGTCTCCAACCTGCGCAAGGTGGAAGGACGCAACAATGTCGGCGGATTCATCGGCGTGGCCACTGCCGGTGCGGTCGCAGATGTGGATACCAATGCATCCGAGGGATTCCTACAAGGAATCCTCGACTCGCTGGTATCGAACCCGGCAAGTCTGGTCAGCGTATTGCAGGCCACGGTTACGACGATTCGCGGTGCGCATGTGAGCTCGGATGACCCGGCATGGGGATACACGGTCGACGGCGCATATGAGAGCAAGGACGATAAGGGTAATACCACAACCAAGTATGCCCTGAACGCCGGCGGTTTCGCCGGCTCGCTGCAGGCCGCGATCCTCGGTGACAAGGATTCCGCCAAGGGCACCGGCAGTGAAGTGGATACTGCCAAGGACTCAGCCGCGCTTACAGTCACCGGGTTGCGCGCCGTTGAAAGTGGACAATACGCGGGCGGCTTCTTCGGCCTTGCCGATGTGTCCAGCGTCGCCTCCGTCGGCGGCGGCGAAGCTGGCAAGGACCAGAACACCAACCTGCTGCTCAAACTGCTCAAGGTCGGCAACGTGGGTGTGCTCGAAGCGTTCCGCACCTTCATCTACGACGGTCAGGTCAACGGCGTGAGCGACGGCATCCAGATTGTCGCCCATGATTCCACCACAAAGGGCATGCTTGACTCGAAGCGTTACACCGGTGCGGCCGGTGGCTTCGGCGGTGGACTGATCAATGGCTCTGTCAAGCAGTCCGCGGTCACCAACCTCAACAGTGTGACCGGCGTGAACTACGTGGGCGGCTTCATCGGGCATCTTGGCAAATCCGGCACGGTCGCTGCCGACAACGCACAACTCGGCACGGATGCGCTCAATCTGCTCGGTGCCACGGCCGGCGTACTTGACATCTGGGGCTCGCACGTTGGCGATTCACATGTCACCGGCATTCCGGACGGCTACACCGTCACCGCCACACACCATGGCGACGATTACGGCAAAGCCACCGACAAGGCCACTGGACGCGAGGTCGCGGGCGGATTCGTCGGCTACGCGGACCTGGCCCGAGTAAAGGGCTGCACGTCTGACAATCTCAAGAAGGTCACCAGCGGCGAGATCGCCGGCGGATTCGTCGGCGAAACCAGCCGCGCCTATCTGGTCGATACGCAGGTCAACTCGGTACTCGTGGAACTGCTCCTGCAAGTGGTGAACGCGCTGGTCAAGCTCCTATACCTCGACAAGGTGGAACAGGTCGGCGTTATTGACTTGGGCAAGTGGTTCCCGGCTATCTTCGGCAAGGTATTCGACCTCAAGGTGCTCTCGGAAGGCAATGTGCTGTACGTGAACCTGTTCGGGCTGAAGGTGAGCGTCGCCCTGTCCAAGGCCGACGCCGAAAACCAGCAGCAGACCGACGTGGCGATCGTCACCATCGGCGACAGCGTCATCAAACTGCCCTGCAGCAAGAACGGCATCGACATGGATGGGTCAGGCAGCAACCTGACCGTCCAACTCATCAAGGGCAACCGCACCCGCGTGGAACAGTCCACCGTGACGGGCATCGCCAGCGGCTATGACGTGTTCGGTGGCGGAGCGACTCAGGACACCGACGGCGTGAAGGATCTTTCCACAGGCTACGCGGGCGGCTTCGCCGGACTGAACGACGAGGGCGTGCTGGCGGACGACCACATGGTCTACGCCGACACGATCCGCGGCACCAGCGGACTGGTCGACCCGTTCTCGAACACCAAACTCAAGTCCGTATGGGACTTCAACACCATGAGCGACATCCTCGGACCGGTCGATGACGGCAACGGCGGCAAGGCATACAACACCTACCGCATCTACCGCAAGGCGGCCGCGAACGCCGGTGAGGCCCGCACCTCCGCACAGGACGGCAACAAGATCTTCTCGCGGAAGAACACGGCAGACGATGCGCTGCACACCAGACTCGATCGCTGGGAAGTGAAGCTGTTCGACGTGGTCAACACATACGACAGCGGCGCTGTGCACAGTGGTGCATCCGGCGACACTGGTGCCACATGGGTCGGCATCAAGGACGCCGTGACTGTGGCTGGTGGCAGCAGCACAAAGCTCGATGCCTACCAGTCCCCAGCCAAGGCAGTGCTCATGCTTGACGTGCCCGTATCCGACAACAACGGCGGACTCACCCCCGAACCGGACGACGGCCAGGACCCATGCGGCAAGGACGGCTGCAAGACCGTGGACCTCACCCTGCAGAAAGTGTGGCGCAACGGCCAGCTGGAACGCCCCGACGCCATCACCCTCGAGGTGACCGCCACGTACACGAATGCGGCGGGCGAACAGGTCAAGGCCGGGAAGCTCGAATGCTTCAAGGACGACTGCGCCACCGAGGAGCGGACCAACCCGTTCACGGTGACCATGACCGCCAAGGAGAACGGCTCCGCGTGGAGCGACACGTGGCGCACGAAGCTCACCGGCCTGCCGGTCGCCTTCGTTGATAAGGGTTCCGGCCCGAACGGCGAGGACGTGACGCGCTACTACACGTACACCGTCAAGGAGCTCAACATGACCTACGCCTCCGGCGACACGGACGGCAACGCCGAGACGAAGACCCCGGCCGAGGCCGGTTACTCGGTGTCCGTCAAGTACGGCACGGACAAGGACGGCAAGTACGTGGCCACCGTCACGAACTTCTCGCCCCTGCCCGAGACCGGCGGCAACGGCACGCTCCTGTTCGTCATGCTCGGCGTGCTCATGCTCGCCCTCGGCACCGCATGGTACCTGCGCGCCAACCGCATGG
>UMDQ01030048.1_pt1 | contig 30657 bp, 18 predicted proteins | sample 1964531 | NCBI WGS metagenome assembly UMDQ01 (sample SAMEA4835998, study PRJEB28245) | human gut metagenome | biome: gut microbiome; material: fecal sample | place: Denmark | collected 2008
CCGCCGATACTGCTGACGGCGGGGCGGTCGTCGCGGGTGCGGTCGGCGGGACGGCGTCGGAAACGCCGTCTTATTGGCGCATTACGACCGGCGAAGGCACGACGCGCGTGGATCATTCGAAAACGGAGTCGGGCAAAACGGTCTTTACGGGCCGCGTCACGCTGCACAATCCTTCGGAGATACCGGATAACTACGTGATTTTCATTAACGGCGAGCAAGCGTCCAAAGCGGACGTGCTTCGGCTCGCACCCCAGAAAATCAAGCGTATGGAGGTGTTGCGGGGCAAGGAGGCCGCCAAGGAATACGGCGCCGGCAGCGAGGGCGTAATCAAGATTACGACGCGCAGATAGCCGCAGGTAACCGCAGACAGCCGGAGGGGGACGGATTGCCGGGTTGAGACGATAAAATCCGTTGCCGTCCGGTTGTATACGACGAAAACCAACCGCCATAAGCATAAAAAGTTCGCGCCCGGAACGGTTTTGCCGTTCCGGGTTTTTTCGGCGTGCGGGCAATGCAGGCCCGAAACTTGCGGAAATCGCCCGTGACAAGTTGTCCTTGCCTGCGTAAATTCCGGTTGGCGGCAGTCTCGGCGGGCGTCGGCGCGGTGAATTTTCAGCCCGGCCGCCGTCGGTTTTGCCGGGACGACGCCTTCCCTGCGGAGAACCGTTCCGGGCGAAACCGAAAAATTTGGTTCTGCGCCCGGCTTGCGCTATCTTTGCAAGGGAAACACAAAACAGAAGCTATGAAACGCCTGCTATTTTTTCTTACAGTCGTAACGCTCGTCTCGTGCGGCCGGTCGTTCGAAAAACGTACGGCCAAATATGCCGAAGTGGGGGAGATGAGCGACAACCGCGCGGCCGTGCTCGATATCAACGAGGGCGTAGGCCGCTGGGGCTATGTCGATGGAACGGGGCGGCTGGCGATCGAATGCCGCTATGCCGACGCCCGCCGATTTGCCGACGGACTGGCCGCGGTGCAGGTCCCCGAAGGAGCTTGGGGATATATCGACACCGTGGGACGGCTCGTGATCGCTCCGCAGTTCGTGCTTGCCGAACCGTTTGAGGACGGCATGGCGTGGGTGCAGGCCGCGGGCGAGCTTTGGGGCCGCGTCGATAAGTCGGGGAAGATGGTTATTCCCTGCCTGTACTCCGAAATCGGCGAGCCGGACGAGCGGGGCTGGATGCGCGTGCTGCGCGACGGCAAGTGGGGCTATCTGCGCGAAAACGGCGAAGTGGTCGTGCCGTGCGACTACAACCTGATCGGCGAGCCTAACGCATACGGGCTGATTCCCGTGACGAGCGGCGGCAAGCACGGCTTCTTGGACGCCGACGGCCGCGAAGTGCTTCCCTGCTTCTTCACCTACATTTCCGATTTCAAGGACGGCTATGCCCGGACCAACTACGGAGGCAGCATGATGCTGCGCGACGAGCCTTACGGCGGGCAGTGGGGACTGATCGACACGCTGGGCCGCGAGACGATTCCGTGCCGGTACTACTACCTCGATACGCCGGGCGAAGGACTTGCGGCCTTTATGCTCGAACAGTTCGGCAATTTCGGCTATGTGGACGTAAAGGGCAATGTGGCGATTTCGCCCCGTTTCGCCGTGGCGAAGCCCTTTTCGGGCGGTGTTGCCGTGGTGAGCTACAACAATGTCAATTACGGACTTGTGGACCGCAACGGCAATGAAGTCAGTTCGTTCCGCTATAAACGCATCGGGGAGTTCCACGACGGTCTGGCGCCGTTCAATACCAACCTTTACGGCATGAATTTTCAGGGGATGGAGCCGCGCTGCGGGTATATCGACACCGAAGGGCGCGAAGTGCTTCCCGCCAAGTGGGACGATGCCGGCGAGTTCAGCGAGATGCGCGCCCCGGTGATGCGTTTCGGCGTCAATTCCGAGGATTTCTATGACGCCCGCTGGGGTTATATCGCCACGAACGGGCAGCTCGTCGTGCCTTTCAAATACCACGAGGCATATCCTTTCAGCTGCGGTCTGGCCCGCGTTTTCGTCAAGGGGCTGGGGTACGGCTATATCAACCGCAAGGGCGAAGAGGTCGTTCCCTGCAAGTATCAGGAAGCCGAAGATTTCCACGACTTTACGGCGAAAGTGAAACAGTACGACCGGGTGATGACGATCGACGACAAGGGGCAGATCGTCGAAGGACAATAGAAAAACGGAGGGCTCGAACCTCCGTTTTTTTGTTTGCTGTCCGGTCCGCCGGCTTATTTGAATCCCACGATTTCGGGCCGGGTCGGGCGGTAGCGGTATTGTTCGATGCGGGTCTGGTTCGACACGCGGACATATTCGCTCTCGACCAGTCCGCGTTTGCCGAAGGCGAGTCCCAGCCGTATCTGGACCGTGTTGAAAATCAGCCGTTCGTTTTTGATACGCACGCCGAAACCGAACGAGGTGAAGAAGTCGTTTTTGAAGATGTTGGGTGAATAGCCGATCAGTCCGAAGTCGGCGAATCCGAACAGGGCGATACGGAAGCCGAGGGGCTGATAGGGCGTGAAAAATACGGTCTCCGTGTTGAGGACCATGCGGTTGGTGCCGGTGACATGCTCCTTGAGCGCCTGCAGTCCGTTTATGCGGGTCATGCGGATTATTTCGTCGCTGCCCGTGCCGCGGTTCCAGCCCTGCGTATAGTTGAAGGCCAGAAACTGGCGGATGCGGCTGCGTTTGAACATGAACAGGTTCGAGAACCACTTCAGGTCCACGTCCACCGCACTATGGCGCCACATGCCGGTTGCGAGGTCGATATAGCTTCCCAGCGTGATACTTCCCATGACATAGCCTACCGAGCGGAATCCGCCGGTCGTATAGGTCATGCCCAGATACATTTCGTCGTTGAATTCGCCCCACGAGTATCCGCCGACCAGCTCGGCCTTGTAACCCGTCGCAAGGTACTCCCTTGTGCCGAATCCGTAGATCATGTTGGCCGAATAGAACTTCTCACGGTAGAGACCGGCCCCGAAGAGCATGGCGTCGTAGTCGTGCAGCGCGGGGTTGTGGTTGGGGGCGACCAGCGGCCGCCGGCTGAAACGGGCGTAGCTGTAGCGTCCCGTGAAATATACGCTCGAATTGATGGAGCGGATATAGCGCGACTTGCCGCCCCATGCGTCCAGATTGCGGACCTTGATGAGCAGCGAAGTGTCGAGGTCGATCATGTAGCGCTTCGACTTGACGTCGCTGTACGTAAGGCCGATTTCATAGTCCGTCGGACGTATGAACTCCTTGCGCAGCCCCATGTTCAGCTCCGAGTTGTAGAAGTCGCGTCCGGCCGAAAAATCCGCCGTGTAGAAACTTCCCAGAACGTTGGGGATTTCGTATTCGACGATGTTGCCGCCGTATGAGAAGTCTTTGCGGCTGAAGTTGGTGTTGAACTTCAGGGTGTTGCCCCAGCCGAAAATGTTGGCGTCCGACAGTCCGACCATCGTGCGGCCCTCGCCGTGGATGGCGCCGTCGACGCTGATCGTCCAGCTGTCACGGGTGCATATGACCATATTGACGCGTGTCGAATCCAGCGAGTCGGGCAGCAGGGTGATATCGACGTCGGAGATGTAGGGCCGCGAGCGGAGCAGTTGCTTGTTGCGCACGATCAGCTGCGGGTCGATCTTGTCGCCCGGCTTGAAGAGCAGGTCGCGGCGGATGACCCGGTCGCGTGTCAGCATGTGTATCTTGTTGCCCGTGCGTTCGAGCCAGTTGCCGTCGGAATCGAAGGGATGCCGGCGTTCGATGGTGATGTCGCCCACCGTTTTTCCCGCATAGGGTTCCAGCAGACGGCTTTCGTCCAGTACGCGGCCGCTGAATGTGGTGTCCAGCACGGGCTTTACGAAAAGCATTCTGTAGAGCATGCGTGGCACGGCGCGGCGGTTGGTCTTGGACTGGATGCTGTCATACAGCCTCTGATTGCGCTCGGAGGTGGCGGTGTTCAGGCTGTCTGGCTTGAACCCGTCGGGCGAGTTTATGTTGGGCGAAGTTATTTCGGGACCGCGCATGCCGGGACCGGCCGTTCGGGCGAAACAAACGCTCACTGCCGCGAGGACGGTTAGTACGAGTATGCAGATCCGGCGATACATGTCATCAAAGATAACGTAATTTTTCGGCAAAACGTATAAAAAAGCGCTTCCCCGAAACGGGAAAAGACGGCCGTGACGGTCGTCTTTTCCTCAATATACACTCTCTGCGGATGTTATCTCCGGGCATGGTCTGTGATTTTTCCGCCTTCCGGAATCGTACCGGGGCCGTGACGCCGCGTCGGAGTCCGTCTGCGCGCCCTTCCGGTTCTACCTGCGTCCCTCCTTGGCCTCGATACACTCGGTGGCGTGGGGCACTTTCATCAGGCGCTCCTTGGGAATGAGCTTGCCCGTGGTTTTACAGATGCCGTAAGTCTTATTCTCAATACGCACGAGCGCCATTTCCAGATTGCGTATGAACTTCATCTGGTGTGCTGCCAAGCGTCCGCTCTCCTCTTTCGAGAGAGTCGCCGCGCCCTCTTCGAGGACCTTGAACGTCGGCGAGGTATCTTCCGTGTCGTTGTCTGCCGTGTGGGTGATAGTGGCGCGCAGCAGCTCGTAGTCCGCACGCGCGTTCTCCAGCTTCTTCAGGATAAGCTGCTTGAACTCTTCGAGTTCGGCGTCGCTGTATCTCGTTCTTTCGTCTGCCATAGTCGTCTTCTCCTTAATTAGGTTTTATGTAAAATTAACTATTTTTTTCGGAAATACCAAATTTTACATCTCATTATACGATTCCGTCCGGACATACCCGCGCATCGTGCTCAGCATGAAACGCTTGCCGTTCCAAATTCACCGAAAAAGGGACTCGGAGACGTTCCGGACGGGCTAAATCCGCGTTACGGCGATCCGTACCGGCTCGTCATCGACATCCGAATCGACGATCACTCCGCCCGCAGGTTGTGCCGCGGCCTTGACCTCGACGGCCAGCGTCTGCGATGCGATGTAACCGGCGTATTTGGCGACTGCGTCGGCCACAAGCTCCTTCTGCTCGATCTCGACCCGGATCTTGTCCGTCACTTCGAATCCCGAATCCTTGCGGATATTCTGGATGCGGTTTATCAACTCGCGTGCCACGCCTTCCGCGCGCAGTTCCTCCGTTACGGTGATGTCGAGCGCCACGGTCAGCTTGCCTTCCGACGCCACGAGCCAGCCCGGCATGTCCTCCGAGGTGATCTCGAAATCGGCGGGGGTTACGGCGATCTTCTCGGCGCCGAGGTCGAGGATCGTCTCCGGAGCGGTTTCGATTTCGGCGATCCGCTCCTGCGTGAACTCCGCGGTCATGGCGGCGATCTGTTTCATGTATTTGCCGTAGCGCGGTCCCAGCGTCTTGAAGTTGGGCTTGATGCGCTTGGTGATGATGCCCGCCGTGTTCTCGATCAGCTCGATCTCCTTGACATTCACCTCGTTCATGATGAGCGTCTTTACGGCGGCGATATGCTGCGCCATTGTCGGGTCGAGTACCGGAATCAGTATTTTGGTCAGCGGCTGGCGCACCTTGATCGAGACTTTGCGGCGCAGCGCCAGCACCATCGACGATACGCGCTGGGCCAGCGACATCATCTCTTCCAGATCGGCGTCGATCAGCTTCCCCTCGGCCTTCGGGAAGGTCGAGAGGTGTACCGATTCGTCCGTATGGCGGCCGCTTACGGCGTTCAGGTCGCAGAAAATGCGGTCCGAGATGAACGGTGCGAACGGTGCTGCGAGCATCGAGACGGTCTCCAGACAGGTGTAAAGCGTCTGATAAGCCGCCAGTTTGTCTTCGCTCATGCCGCCGCCCCAGAAACGCTTGCGGTTGAGGCGTACGTACCAGTTCGAGAGGTTTTCGCCCACGAACTCCTGAATGGCGCGCGCCGCAGGCGTCGGGTCGTAATCTTCGAGCGAGCGAGTCACCTCCCTTACCAGCGTGTTGAGCAGCGAGATGATCCAGCGGTCGATCTCCGGACGCTTCTCCACGGGAACCTCCGGCTCCCGGCCCGTAAATCCGTCCACGTTGGCGTAGAGGGCGAAGAACGAATAGGTATTGTAGAGCGTTCCGAAGAACTTGCGGCGCACTTCGTCCACGCCGTCCCTATCGAACTTGAGGTTGTCCCACGGCTGCGAGTTGGAGATCATGTACCAGCGCGTGGCGTCGGCTCCGTAGGTGGCCAGCACCTCGAACGGATCGACGCCGTTGCCCAGTCGCTTGGACATCTTGTTGCCGTTCTTGTCGAGCACAAGACCGTTCGAAATGATGTTCTTGAAAGCCACCGAGTCGAACAGCATCGAGGCGATGGCGTGCAGCGTGAAGAACCAGCCGCGCGTCTGGTCCACGCCTTCGGCGATGAAGTCGGCCGGATAGACCGTCTTGAAATGCTCGCCGCCGTTCTCGAACGGGTAGTGCAGCTGCGCATAGGGCATGGCGCCCGAATCGAACCACACGTCGATCAGGTCGCTTTCGCGCTTCATCGGCTCGCCCTTCGACGAGACCAGCACGATGCCGTCCACATAGGGGCGGTGCAGGTCGATATTTTTGGTCGAATAGTTCTCCGCCGACATGTCGCCGACCTTGAAATTTTTGTAGGGATTCCCCTTCATGAAGCCTGCGGCGACCGACTTCTCGATTTCGCCCATCAGCTCTTCGACCGAGCCGATGCACTTCAGCTCCGAGTAGTCTTCCGTAGCCCATACCGGCAGCGGGGTTCCCCAGAAGCGCGAACGCGAAAGGTTCCAGTCCACCAATCCTTCGAGCCACTTGCCGAAACGGCCCGTGCCGGTCGATTCGGGTTTCCAGCGGATCGTCTTGTTCAGTTCGATCATCCGCTCGCGCAGGGCCGTGGTACGGATGAACCACGAGTCGAGCGGGTAGTAGAGCACCGGTTTGTCCGTACGCCAGCAGTGGGGGTAGGAGTGGGTGTGCTTCTCGATCTTGAAAGCCTTGTTTTCGGCTTTCAGCATCACCGCGATGTCGATGTCGAGCGTCGTCTCGGCGTCGGGGGCGATATTGGGATCGTACGCGTTTTTGACGTAACGGCCCGCATACTCCCTGTATTTTTCGGCGTCTACGTTGTTTTTCACGAATTCCGGATCGAGGTCTTCCAACAGGAAGAATTTGCCCTGCCTGTCGACCATCGGCTGATTTTTGCCCGCCTTGTCCACCATGAACAGCGGCGCGATGCCTGCGGCGCGGCCTACGCGGTCGTCGTCGGCGCCGAACGTCGGTGCGATATGCACGATGCCCGTACCGTCCGAAGTGGTCACGTAGTCGCCGACGATCACGCGGAATGCGTCGCCCATCGGCTTTACCCACGGGATGAGCTGCTCGTAGCGGATGCCTTCCAGTTCGGGACCCTTCCAGCTTTCGCCCGTGATCTCATAGGTTCCCTCCATCTTCTTGGTGAAGTAGGCGGGCACGAGCTCTTTGGCGAGGATGACCGTCTGCGGCCGGTCGGTATAGGGGTTGCGGCACTTGACCTTGACGTATTCGATCGCGGGACCTACGGCCAGCGCCGTGTTCGAGGGCAGGGTCCACGGCGTGGTGGTCCAAGCCAAGAAATAGAGCGGCCCCTCGACGCCGGTGAAAAGCTTCTCGCTCTTCTGGTCGCGGATGACTTCGAACTGCGCCGTGCAGGTCGTGTCCTTCACGTCGCGGTAGCAGCCGGGCTGGTTCAGCTCGTGGGTCGAGAGACCCGTTCCCGCCGCCGGCGAATAGGGCTGGATGGTGTAGCCCTTGTAGAGCAGCCCCTTGTCGAAGAGCTGCTTGAGGAGCCACCACAGCGTCTCGATGTATTTGTTGTCATAGGTGATGTAGGGATCGTCCATATTGACCCAGTAGCCCATCTTGCGGGTCAGGTCCTCCCACATGCCCGTAAACTCCATGACGGCTTCGCGGCAGGTGCGGTTGTACTCCTCGATGGTGATCTTTTTGCCGATGTCCTCCTTGGTGATGCCGAGCTTCTTCTCGACGCCCAGTTCGACCGGAAGTCCGTGCGTATCCCACCCCGCCTTGCGGTGCACGAGGTAGCCCTGCTGCGTCTTGTAACGGCAAAAAACGTCCTTGATCGTACGGGCCATGACGTGGTGGATGCCCGGCGTGCCGTTGGCCGACGGGGGGCCTTCGTAAAATACGAACGCGGGGTGTCCTTCGCGCGTGGTGATGCTTTTATGGAATGTATCGCGGGCGTCCCACTCGCCGAGCACGTCGGCGGCCGTCTGCGCCAGATCGAGACCTTTATACTCTTTGAACTTCATGGTGTATGTGTTTTGTTTTCGTTCGGATCCTGCACCCGGAGCAAAGCCGGAACTGCCGGAAACATCATTCGTTTTCCGACAACTCGCAAAGATATAAAAAAGATTTGAAAATCTGCAAAATTCCGCCGATTAGGCCGCCGCCGCAAAAACGGTGTGGGCTTATTCCGCGATCGGCATTTCGACCCGGAAGCAGGAACCTTCGCCGACGGCGGAATCGACGCCGATTTGTGCGCCCATCTGCTCCGCGATGCTCTTGCAGATCGAAAGTCCGAGTCCGGTGCCCTGCGTGAAGGTGTCCACCTTGTAAAACCGTTCGAAGATTTTGTCCAGCTCTTCGGCCGGAATGCCGATGCCCGTGTCGCGGACATAGAGACTCAGCCGGTCCCGTTTGCGTTCGAATCCCACCGTGACGAATCCTCTTGGTGTGAATTTCAGTGCGTTGCGGATGAAGTTGGCCAATATCTGCATCAGCCCCTGCCTGTATTGGCAGACGGTGCAGGAGGGCAGTCCCTTTTCGACGTCCAGCACGACTTCCTCCGGAGTCTGCAGGCGGAACGTTTCGACGGCTTCGCGGCAGAGCGTCCGCAGGTCGAACCGGCTTTTGACCGGATCGCTGCGTCCCGATTCGATGCGCGAGAGGTCCAGTACGTCGGATATGATCTGCAGCAGCAGTCCGTTGTTCAGCGACACGATGTCGTTGTACTCTTTGCGCACTTCGGGGTCCTCCTCGGTGGTCAGCAGCCGCGAGAAACCTACGATGGCGTTGAGCGGCGTGCGGATTTCGTGGCTCATGTTGGCGAGGAACGCCGTCTTGAGCTTGTTGGACTCCTCGGCCCGCTCCTTGGCGGCGATCAGCTCCTGCTCGGTCTGTTTGAGCGCCGTGATGTCGTAATTGATTCCCAGCATGTCGATCACCTGCTCCTGCGGCCGGTAGTCGCGGCAGATGAGGTGGCTCTTGATCCATGTCGTCCGGCCGTCGTCGTGCAGGACGCGGCAGGAGACCGATGCCGACTGTATCTCTCCGGACTCGAACTGCGCCAGCCGGTGCAGCAGTTCCGTGCGGTCGTCGGGGTGGACGCGGCGGTATTTGCCGATGACGTCGCCGATGTCGGCCGTATCGGGTTCGCCGTAGTTGCGCAGCCAGACGCTCTGCGCATAACCCTTTTTGTTGCAGAGGTTGTAGTTGGTGTATCCCACCTGCGCGTATTCGGAGATGAGACGGAACAGCGCTTCGAATTCCGTGAGCCGGTCCTGCGTCTGGCGGAGTTCCGTGTTGTCGATGTTGATGAGCAGGTAGTGGGTGATTTCGCCCGTGTCGTTGTAGAGACACCGGATGCGGGCTGTCCAGTCGATGTAGCCGCTCCGGCTGGTGTCGTAATAGCTTCGGGCTTTCGAAAAATCGTAGCGTGTGGTGAAGTCCGTACCCCGGCCTTCGCGGATGCAGTCTTTGATCTCGGCCGAGAAGTTGGGGTTGTCGAAAATGCTGAGTCCCCGGATACCGGCCGGATCGGTTACGCCGAACATTTCCAGATCGCGGGCGTTGATGTCCACCAGATGCCCGGTGCGGTCGTATATCTCGATGCCGATCGGGGCGTTCTGAATAACGTTGCGCAGCAGTTTCTCCTTTTCGTCGAGCGCCTGATGCGCCGTGACGACGTCCGTGATGTCGAGGATCAGGATGACGATTTCCGTCGCGTCGTTGGGGGTGTTGTAGAGGAAACTGCGGCAGTAGCGGCCGGTCTTGGCGGCATGCCACTGGTCCATCTTGTAATCTCCCAGCCCGATGGCCGCCAGCTCGTCGATATGCTGGTCTACGGGGAGGTCTATTTCGCGGGCCGTCTTGTCGAGGTAGTCGGCGGCGTCTACGCCCAGAATCTGCTGCGCCGTCTGGTTGACCGAGAGGAAGAGGTAGTCGGTCGCCCGGCCGTCGTCGTCGTAGAGCAGCCGGATGCGGAAGTAGCCGATCGGCAGATGGTCGAGCAGCTCGTCCATGTGCTTGTTCTCCCTCAGCGTCGCGTAATAGTTGCTTTCGAGCGTGAGGATGTCCGCCTCTTTCCGGTCGGCGACCGGAACGCGCTGGAGGTAGCCGAAGAGTTTGATGCCCTGCTGCGAGTCCGATTGTTTGCGGACAAGCTGGGCGTGAATCCATACTTCGCCTTCCGGCAGTACGAGGGGAAACGTTTCGTCGAAATGGTTTCCGACCTTGAGCGACAGGAATTCGTTGTGTATCCGTTTCCGGTAATCCTCGCGCGTCAGCGGCATCAGTTCCCCGACCGCGGCCCGGTTGCTGCCGAGTCCCAGCAGGTTGACGACATAGTCGGAGAAGAGCAGTTCGCCCGTACGGAAATCCGCCTTCCACCACCCCATGCGGGCGGCGTCGAGCAGCTGCATCAACGATTGGAGATCGGGATTGCTGGAGGTAAACATAACGGAGTCGCGGTTAAGTATGTGAAAGCGTACGGGTGACGCGGGCCGGATTGCCGACGGCAACCGAATTCGCAGGAATGTCGCGCGTAACTACCGAACCCGCTCCAATTATCGCGCCGTCTCCGATCCGGACGCCCGGACAGACGATGACGCCGCCGCCCAGCCAGCAGTTGTCGCCGATGGTGATCGGTTTGCCGGCTTCGCGGCCAGTCGCACGCTGGGCGGGGTCCAGCGGGTGGTGCGGGGTGAGCAGTTGCACTTTGGGGCCGATCAGCGTATTGCGTCCGATACGGATCGGGGCCAGATCGAGGAAGACGCAGTCGAAATTGACGAAAGAGCCTTCGCCGATGGAGATGTTGTAGCCGTAGTCGCAGTAAAAGGGTGCGCGGATGAATCCTTCCGCGTCGGGACAGAGCTTGCGCAGAGCGGTGCGGTACGCTGCGTCGTGGGCGGGACATTCGGCGTTGAGACGGTGCATCAGCAGCGTGGCGCGGTCGCGGTCGGCCGTCAGCTCCTCGTCGTGCGGGTCGAACCATTCGCCCGCCAGCATCTTCTCTTTCTCGCTTTTCATACGAGCGGGATATTCGTTTTATTCGAACGACTGCAGTTCGATCAGTTTGGCGTAGATTCCTCCGCGGGCCATCAGTTCGGCGTGCGTGCCCTGCTCGGCGATGCGTCCGTGATCGACGACGATGATCTTGTCGGCGTTGTGGATCGTGCTCAGCCGGTGTGCGATGACTACCGAAGTGCGGCCCTCCAGCAATTTGTTGAGGGCGTCCTGCACGAGTTTTTCGCTCTCGGTGTCGAGGGCCGAAGTCGCTTCGTCGAGAATCAGGATGTCGGGGTTTTTCAACACGGCGCGGGCGATGGAGAGACGCTGCCGCTGGCCGCCCGAAAGTTTCACGCCGCGGTCGCCGATATTGGTCCGGTAGCCTTCGGGCGCTTCGGTGATGAAGCTGTCGGCATTGGCGATTCGGGCCGCCTCGACAATCTCCTCGTGCGAAGCTCCGGCCTTGCCCATGGCGATGTTGCCCTCGATGGTGTCGTTGAAAAGCACGGTGTCCTGCGATACGACGCTCATGTGGGCGCGCACGCTCTCCTGCGTGTAGTCGCGGATCGAAACGCCGTCGATGAGGATGTCGCCCGCCGTGACGTCGTAGAAACGCGGGACAAGCTCGCTGAGCGTCGATTTGCCGCCTCCCGACGGTCCCACGAGCGCCACGGTCTCCCCGCGTTTGATGTCGAACGAAATGCCGTCGATCACCTCGCGGCTGCCGTCGTAGGAGAAGTGTATGTCGCGGAATTCGATCTTGTCTTTCAGGCCGTTCAGCTCCAGCGCGCCGGGCTTGTCCTGAATTTCGCTCTGGGCGTCGATGATCGAGAAGATGCGCTCTCCGGCCGCGATGCCCTGATTGATGTTGGCGAACTGGTCGATGAAGGTGCGCACGGGGCGCGTGATCTGCGAGAACATGGCGACGAAGGCGATGAAGCCTTCGGGGCTGAGCGACCCCTTGAATACGAGCGAACCGCCGAATACGAGGATGACGCCCACGGCCGAGATGCCGAGGAATTCGCTCATCGGCGAAGCCAGCTGCTGGCGGCGCGCCATCGAGAGGGTCAGCCGGGCCAGATCGGCGTTCAGGTCGTAGAATTTCTGCTTGATATAATCCACGGCGTTGTAGCTCTTGATGACCTTGATGCCCGAAAGGGACTCGTCGAGCGTCGATACCAGCTCGCCCATGCGCTGCTGGCTCGTGCGGGCCGGGTGGCGCAGGCGTTTGACGATGCTGCCGATGATGAGGGCCACCACGGGCAGAAACAGCACCGAGAAGAGGGCCAGCTCCCACGATATGGCGACCATCATCACCGTATAGCCGATGATGAGGAACGGTTCGCGGAAAGCCACCTGCAGGGTGTTGGTGATGCAGAACTGCACCACGCCGACGTCGGAGGTGATTTTCGAAATGATGTCGCCCTTGCGCTGGTCGCTGAAAAAGCCGACGTGCATGTCCACCACCTTCGAGAACATCTCGTTGCGCATGCGCTGCAGCGTGCGGGTGCGCATGTTCTCCACCGTCCACGAACCCAGATAGCGGAACAGGTTGCTCAGCAGGCTCACGAAAATGGTCACCACGGCGAGCATGAGCAGTACGTTTTCGGGGTTGTATTCGTTGAACAGATGCGAGTAGGTGAAGTTGAACAAGGCTGTCAGGTATTCCTGATTGAGGGCCAGCGGGGGAAGTTTCTCCACATATACGAACGTGTAGTCGGCGTCGAACATCGTCTTGAGGATCGGCATGATCAGCAGGAACGTGAGCGAGTTGAACAGCGCGTAGAGCAGCGAGTAGAAGAAATAGGGAATTGCGTACTTCTGGATGGGTCGGGCGAAACCCAAGAGCCTCATGTATATTTTAAGCATTACGGGCGGATTATTTGCAGGTTATGTGATAATCGGGACAAAGATAGGAATAATAATGATAAAATCGGACCCTGCGGGTCAAAAGTGCGAAGTTTAGGAGAAATAAGGGCCGAAAAAGGAAAAGAGGCGGGCGTTGCCGCTCACCTCTCTTCCGGTTCATAACCAGTGTCTTCCGATAAATGCGCCTTGTCGTTGGCGGCGGCCACGGCCAGTTGGTCGCAGCGGTTGTTCTCGACCGTATCGGCATGCCCCTTGACCCATACGAACCGCACGTTGTGGCGCCGGTATATGCGCAGGAAACGCATCCACAGGTCGGGATTCTTCTTGCCGGCGAACCGTTTCTTCTCCCAGCCGAACACCCAGCCTTTCGTCACGGCGTCCACGACGTATTTCGAGTCGGAATAGACCGTGACGTCCGACCCCTCGAACTTGAGCGCTTCGAGCGCCGCGCAGACGGCCGTCAGCTCCATGCGGTTGTTGGTCGTCAGGCGGAATCCCTGCGAAAGCTCCTTGCGGTGACGGCCCGAAAGCAGCACCGCGCCGTAACCGCCCGGTCCGGGATTTCCCAAGGCCGAGCCGTCGGTGTATATGGTGATTTGTGCCACGCCGGATTATTTCAGCGCCGCCAGCTGCTCCCTGATGGCCGCGATTTTCGCTTCTGCGTCCGCCTGCTTGGCGCGCTCGTTCATGACCACCTTTTCGGGTGCCGACTGCACGAAGCGCTCGTTCGAGAGCTTCTTCATGACGCTTGCGAGGAATCCCTCGTAGTAGGCGAGACTCTCCGTCAGTTTCCCGATTTCGGCTTCGACGTCGATCTTGCCCGCCATCGGCACGAAATACTGGGTCGTCTTGACGATGAACGCCGCTGCCGCGGGGTCTTTCTCCGTCACGGTTTCGACGGCCGTCAGGTTGGCCATCTTCCGCATCACGGGAGCGTATTCGGCGGGGTAGTTCTCGTCGGCGATCACCTTGATCGTCAGCGCTTCCTTCTGCGGCAGGTTCTTCTGGTTGCGTATGTTGCGCACCGAGGAGATCGCCTCCTTGGCCAGCTCGAACCGGGCCAGCAGGCGCTCGTCGGCTTCGACCGGCTGCGGCATGGGGGCCGTGCAGATCGACTCGCCCTCTTTGCGGGGCGCGAGGTCCTGCCAGATCTCCTCCGTCACGAACGGCATGAAGGGGTGCAGCACGCGCATCAGTTCGTCGAAGAATCCGCACGTCGCGGCGAACGTCTCCGCATCGACGGGCTGTCCGTAGGCGGGTTTCACCATTTCGAGGTAGAGACCGCTGAAGTCGTCCCAGAAGAGTTTGTAGGCCGTCATGAACGCCTCCGAAATGCGGTACGACCTGAAGTCCTCGTCGATCTGGCGCAGTGCGCGGCCCAGCGTCTGGCGGAACCATTCGACCGCCAGACGGTTGTTGTCGTCCTGCGCGGCCTTGTCGTCCGCCGACCAGCCGTTCACCAGCCTGTAGGCGTTCCATATCTTGTTGCCGAAGTTGCGGCCCTGCTCGCAGAGCGCTTCGTCGAACATCACGTCGTTGCCGGCCGACGACGAAATCAGCATCGCCATGCGCATGCCGTCGGCGCCGTATTTGGCGATCAGGTCCAGCGGATCGGGTGAGTTGCCCAGCTGCTTGGACATCTTGCGGCCGATCTTGTCGCGGACGATGCCCGTGAAGTATACGTTGCCGAAGGGCTTTTCGCCGCGGTATTCGTAACCCGCCATGATCATGCGGGCCACCCAGAAGAAGATGATGTCGGGACCCGTCACCAGATCGTTGGTGGGGTAGTAGTAGCTTATTTCCTGATTGTCCGGGTTCCGGATGCCGTCGAAGACCGAAATCGGCCAGAGCCACGACGAGAACCAAGTGTCCAGCACGTCCTCGTCCTGACGCAGGTCGCTCGGCTGCAGCGAGTCGTCGCCGGTCTTCGCACGCGCCTTTGCGAGCGCCTCTTCGGCCGTCGGGGCCACGACGTACCCGCCCTTGGGCAGGTAGTAGGCCGGAATGCGCTGTCCCCACCACAACTGGCGCGAGATGCACCAGTCCTTGATATTTTCCATCCAGTGACGGTAGGTGTTCTTGTATTTTTCGGGCACGAAGCGGATCGCATCCTCCATGACGGCTTTGGTCGCGGGCCGGGCCAGCTCCTCCATCGAGAGGAACCACTGCATCGAGAGCTTCGGCTCGATGGCCACGCCCGTGCGCTCCGAGTATCCCACGTTGTTGGTGTACTCCTCGGTCTTTTCGAGCAGGTCCGCCGTGGCGAGGTCCTTCTCGATCTGTTTGCGGACGTCGAAACGGTCCATGCCGACGTACATGCCGACCTTGTCGTTGATCGTGCCGTCGTCATTGAAGATGTCGATCGTTTCGAGACCGTATTTCTCGCCCAGCATGTAGTCGTTCACGTCGTGCGCCGGGGTGACTTTCAGCGCGCCCGTACCGAACTCGATATCGACGTATTCGTCGCGGATCACCGGGATCGAACGGTCCACCAGCGGCACGATGACGCGCGCATCGGCCGGCAGGGAGGCGTAGCGCGGGTCGTTGGGGTTGACGCACAGCGCCGTGTCGCCCAGAATGGTTTCGGGGCGCGTCGTGGCGACGATGATCGCCTTGTCCGTGCCCTCGATCTTGTAGCGGAGGTAGTAGAGTTTGCCGTGCGACTCCTTGAAGACCACCTCTTCGTCCGAAAGCGCCGTTTTCGCCGCGGGGTCCCAGTTCACCATGCGTACGCCGCGGTAAATCCTGCCCTTTTCGAACAGGTCGCAGAAGACTTTGATGACGCTCTCGGTGCGCGGCCCGTCCATCGTGAAGCAGGTCCGCTCCCAGTCGCACGATGCGCCCAGCTTGCGCAGTTGCTTGAGGATCATGCCGCCGTACTTCTCCTTCCATTCCCAAGCGTATTCGAGGAACTTTTCACGCGAGAGCGACGATTTTTCGATGCCCTTTTCGTGCAGCATCGCCACGACCTTGGCCTCGGTGGCGATCGACGCGTGGTCCATGCCCGGCACCCAGCAGGCGTTCTTGCCCGACATGCGGGCGCGGCGCACCAGCACGTCCTGCAGCGTGTTGTTGAGCATGTGACCCATGTGGAGCATGCCCGTTACGTTGGGGGGCGGAATTACGATCGTATAGGGTTCGCGCTGATCGGGTTCCGAGTGAAACAAGCGTTTTTCGATCCAGTAGTCGTACCATTTCGACTCGATCTCCTGCGGCGAGTATTTGTCTGCGATTTGCATAGGGATGAAATTGTTTTACTTCGTTATTTGACCTGCAAAGTTATTAACATTCTGTCAAAGATGAAATAAATATGACTAAAAAATCGTTACCTTTGCGACATTATATATTTGTAAGCTATGAGTAAAAAAGATAAATTCGAAACAATCGAAGTCGAAGACGTGAACCTGCTTCCCGATCTGCTCGACGGCAATCACCGCGTGATCCCCATCGTGACGGGCGGTGACGAAGTCGTCGAAGAGGTGGAGGTTCCTGAGATCATTCCGATTCTCACGCTGCGCAGCTCCGTGCTCTTTCCCGGCGCCATCACCCCCATTACGGTGGGCCGCGACAAGAGCATCAGTCTGGTGCGCGCCGTGAATGCCGAAGGCGGTATTCTGGGCGCTGTGCTGCAGCGCGAAAGCGACGTCGAAGACCCCGCGCCGGACGACATGTACAAGGTCGGCACCGCGGCGCGCATCATCAAGATTCTCGAAATGCCCAACGGCAACCTCACGGTGATCCTGAACGGCTTGGAGAAGGTCGAGATTCGCGAATACATCACCACCGAGCCTTACTTCCGGGCCCGTGTCACCGCCCTGCGCGATACCACGCCCGATCTGAAGAGCGTCGAGTTCGAAGCCCTCGTGGACTCGATCCGCGACGTGGCGCTCAATATCATCAACGTCTCGCCGTCGATGCCCAAGGAGGCGGCGTTCGCCATTAAGAACATCGACTCCAAGCGCGGCATCATCAACTTCATCTGCTCGAACATGGAGCTGACGGACGAGGACCGCCAGTCGCTGCTGGAAGCCCCCGGCCTGCTGGCCCGTGCCCGCAAACTGCTCGAAATACTGATCCGCGAGCAGCAGCTGGCCGAGTTGAAAAGCCAGATTCAGGAGCGCGTGAAGCAGGAAATCGACAAGCAGCAGCGCGACTACTACCTCCAGCAGCAGATGCGCACGATTCAGGACGAGCTGGGCGACGGCGCCGACGCCGACATCGAGAAGATGCGCGAGGAGGCCAAGAAGAAGAACTGGCCCAAGGAGGTCGGCGAGACCTTCGAGAAGGAGCTGCAGAAAGTCGAGCGGCTGAACCCCGCCGTAGCCGAGTATTCGGTGCAGATGACCTATCTGCAGCTGCTGCTCGAACTGCCGTGGAACGACACGACCAAGGACAATCTCGACCTCAAGTGCGCCCGCGAACAGCTCGACCGCGACCATTTCGGTCTGGACGAGGTGAAGGAGCGTATTCTGGAGCATCTGGCCGTCATCAAGCTCAAGGGCGACCTCAAGTCGCCGATCCTCTGTCTCTACGGCCCTCCGGGTGTGGGCAAGACCTCGCTGGGCAAGTCGGTGGCGGCGGCGCTGGGCCGCAAGTTCGGCCGCATTTCGCTGGGCGGCCTGCACGACGAGTCCGAGATTCGCGGACACCGCCGCACCTACATCGGCGCCATGCCGGGCCGGATCATCCAGACCATCAAGCGGTGCGGTTCGTCGAACCCCGTGATTATCCTCGACGAGGTGGACAAGGTGACCGTTTCGAACCACGGTGACCCGTCGAGCGCACTGCTCGAAGTGCTCGATCCGGAACAGAACACCACCTTCCACGACAACTATATCGACATGGAGTACGACCTGTCGAAAGTGCTCTTCATCGCCACGGCCAACAACGTGGCCAACATCGCCCCGGCCCTGCGCGACCGTATGGAGATGATCAACATTCCGGGCTATCTGGTCGAGGAGAAGATCCGCATCGCCTTGGACCACCTGCTGCCCAAGCAGCGCGAGGCCCATGGCATCAAGGAGCAGGAACTCGTGATGACGCCCCAAATCGTCGAGGGCATCATCTCCGGCTACACCCGCGAGTCGGGCGTTCGCTCGCTCGACAAGCTGCTGGCCAAGATCGCCCGCGCCCGCGCCAAGCAGATCGCTTTCGACGAAGCCTTCGCGCCCGAAATCACGGCCAAGGACGTCGAGAAGATTCTCGGCATGCCCAAGTTCCTCCGTGAGGAGTACGAAGTGGGCGGCATGACGGGCGTGGTGACGGGCCTTGCGTGGACCGAGGTCGGCGGCGACATCCTCTACATCGAATCGGTGCTGACCCCCGGCAAGGGCAAAGTTAGCCTGACGGGTAATCTGGGCGAGGTGATGAAGGAGTCGGCGACGATCGCCCACGAGTGGGTGATGGCCCACCACGCGGAGCTGGGAATCGACGCTTCGGCGTTCGAGAAGAACGACATCAATATCCACGTGCCGGAGGGGGCGATTCCGAAGGACGGGCCGTCGGCCGGTATTACGATGGTGACCTCGATCGTCTCGACCTATACCGGACGCAAGGTCCGGGAGCGTATCGCCATGACGGGCGAAACGACCCTTCGCGGCCGCGTGATGCCCGTGGGCGGCGTTCGGGAGAAGATTCTGGCGGCCAAGCGCGCCGGCATCACCGAACTGATCCTTTCGGAGGAGAACCGCAAGGACATCGCCGAGATCAAACCCGAATACGTCGAAGGGCTGACGTTCCATTACGTGAAGACCAACGACGAAGTGCTGAAACTGGCGCTCGTCTGAAGCGAAGATGCAAGTAAAAGGTGAAAAGTTTTGATTTTCACCTTTTACTTTTTATTTTTATGGCTAAATAACCGAGACGATGAAATTTATCGCAATCATACCGGCGCGTTACGCCTCGACGCGCTTTCCGGGCAAGCCGCTGGCGATGCTGGGCGGCAAGCCCGTCATTCAGCGCGTCTATGAGCAGGTGGCGGGCGTGTTGGACGACGCCGTGGTCGCCACCGACGACGAGCGTATCTACGATGCCGTGCTCGCTTTCGGCGGCCGGGCCGAGATGACCTCGCCGGACCACAAAAGCGGTACCGACCGTTGCTGGGAAGCCTATCTCAAACAGGGCAAGACCTACGACGTGGTGGTCAACGTGCAGGGCGACGAACCTTTTGTCCGGGCCTCGCAGCTGGAAGCCGTGAAACGCTGCTTCGACGATCCGGCGACCGACATCGCCACGCTGGTCAGGCCTTTCGCCGCGACGGACGGTCTCGAAGCCCTCGAAAATCCCAACTCCCCGAAAGTGGTGCTCGACGCGCAGTCGCGCGCCCTCTACTTTTCGCGTTCGGTTATCCCCTACCTGCGGGGCGTCGAACGGTCGGAGTGGCTGGCGCGCCATACGTTCTACAAGCATATCGGTCTCTATGCGTTCCGCACGGAGGTCCTGCGCGCGGTTACGGCCCTGCCGCAGTCCGCGCTCGAAAAGGCCGAGTCGCTCGAACAGCTCCGCTGGCTGGAGAACGGCTATAAGATCGGCGTGGGCGTTACCGATGCCGAGACCATCGGCATCGACACGCCCGAAGATCTGGAGAAGGCCGAAGCCTTCCTGATCAGGCATGGAAAATGAAAAGTCGGGAGTCGAAGCCCGGCTGCTTGACGGGCGGCGGCTTCCCCGGCCTTTGTTCTTAACTCATAATCGAATCTTATGAAGATCAAATTTATCGCCGGACCGTGCGTCATCGAGTCTGCCGAACTGCTCGACACCGTGGCGCAGCGTCTTGTGGCGATCAACGAAAGACTCGGCGCGGACATCATTTTCAAGGCGTCGTTCGACAAGGCCAACCGCACCTCGATCTCGTCGTTCCGCGGACCCGGACTCGAAAAGGGGCTTCGGATGCTCGCCGACGTGCGTGCGAAGTGGGGGCTGAAGCTGCTGACCGACATCCATGAATCGTGGCAGGCCGCGCCCGTGGGCGAAGTGGTCGACGTGATCCAGATTCCCGCGTTCCTCTGCCGCCAGACCGACCTGCTGGTCGCTGCCGCGAAGACGGGCAGGACGGTGAATATCAAGAAGGCGCAGTTCCTGTCGGGCGCCGACATGCTCTATCCCTACGAAAAGGCCCGCGATGCGGGCGCTTCGGAGATATGGCTCACCGAGCGCGGCAATATTTACGGCTACAACAATCTCGTCGTCGATTTCCGCAATATTGCGGACATGCTGCGCATCGCCCCGACCGTGGTGATGGACTGCACCCATTCGGTGCAGCGTCCCGGCGCCGCAGGCGGCAAGACGGGGGGCAACCGCGAATTCGTACCCGCCATGGCGCAGGCCGCCAAAGCTTTCGGCGCCAACGGCTTCTTCTTCGAAGTGCATCCCGACCCGGACCATGCCAAGAGCGACGGCCCGAACATGCTGCAGCTCGACGAACTGGAAAACCTCATTAAAACTCTGCTATAATGACCGATACCACGAAAGCCCAGATTCTCGATCTGGCCCGCAAGGCGATCAACACCGAACTGCTGGCGCTCAAGCGCATGAAGGAGACGTTGGGCGATAACTTCGCCGACGCCGTCGAAATGATCCTTTCGGGTCAGGGCAAATGTATCGTTACGGGCATGGGCAAGTCGGGGCTGGTGGGGCGCAAGATCGCCGCGACGCTCGCCTCGACCGGTACGCCCAGTTTCTTTCTGCATCCCGGCGAAGCCTTTCACGGCGATCTGGGCATGATCTCGAAAGAGGATGTCGTGCTGGCGCTCTCCTATTCGGGCGAGACCGACGAAATCCTGAAAATCGTGCCTTTCATCCACTCCAACGGCAACAAGCTGATCTCGATGACCGGCAATCCCGAATCCGCGCTGGCCAAGAACTCCGACGTGCACCTCGACGTAAGCGTCGAAGAGGAAGCCTGCATCCTGCACCTCGCGCCGACGACCTCGACCACGGCGCAGATCGCCATGGGCGACGCGCTGGCCGTGTCGCTGATGCAGATGCGGGGCTTTACGAGCGTTGATTTCGCACGCCTGCATCCGGGCGGAAGCCTCGGACGCCGCCTGCTGATGACCGTCGGCAACGTGATGCGTTCGCACGATCTTCCGGTCGTGGCGCCCGATTGCTCGGCGACGGACATGATCCACGCCATCAGCAAGGGCGGACTGGGACTCATCATCATCTGCGACGGCGAACGTATCGAGGGCATCGTGACCGACGGCGACGTGCGCCGCGCCATGGAGCGCCGCCGCGCCGAGTTCTTCAACATCAAGGCCGCCGATATCGCTACGCCGAATCCGAAGACGATCTCTGCCGACCGGAAACTGATCGAAGCCGAGAAGATGATGACCCGCAACAAGGTCACCTCGCTGCTCGTGACCGACGAAGCCGGCAAACTGCAGGGCGTGATCCAGATTTACGACATAAAACTGTAGCGGGTGTTCATCGTACTGCTGACTTACAAACTGCCGCTTGCGGAGGTCGAACGGCACCTCGCGGCGCACCGCGAATACCTCGACCGCCAGTATGCCGCAGGGACGTTTCTCTGTTCGGGGCCGCAGAATCCCCGGACGGGCGGCGTCATTCTCTGCCGCGCCGCGGACCGTGCGGCGGTCGAGGTCCTGACGGCGGAGGACCCGTTCCGCATCCACGGCGTCGCCGATTACGAGATCATCGAATTCTCGCCCGTCAAACGCCTGCCCGGATTCGAAGCTTTCCTTTGATTTAACCGTTTGCTTAACCCGACCGATATGAAATCCTTCCTCTTCTCCCTTGCCGCGCTGGCCTTGTGCGGAGCCTGTTCGCAAAATACCGAGGTTACCTCCCCCGACGGCACGATCCGTCTGGCGTTCGCCGTAGACTCCGCCGGACGCATGACCTATTCGGTTACGGACGGCGGTGTCCGGCTGTTCGAACCCTCCCGACTGGGATTCGAAGCCGCCGAGACCGATCTCGGCGGTGGTTTCGCCGTCGAGAATGTGTCGCGCACGAGCGTCGATGAAACGTGGACCCAGCCGTGGGGCGAGAACAAGGAGAACCGCAGCCGTTACAACGAAATGGCCGTGCGGCTGCGCAACGGCGGCGGCGTGCGGCTGACGCTGCGCTTCCGGGTATTCGACGACGGGCTGGGATTCCGCTACGAATACGAAGCGTGCGGGGCGGATTCGCTCCGCGTGACGGACGAACTGACCGAATTCCGTTTCGCCGCCGACGGCGATTCGTGGACCATTCCCGCCAGCTTCGACACCTACGAACTGCTTTACCGCAAACTTCCGCTGAGCGAACTGGCCGACGCCAATACCCCCGCGACGTTCAAGGTCGGCGGCCTCTACGGCAGCATCCACGAAGCGGCCTTGTACGACTTTCCCGAAATGACGCTTCGCAAGACGGACGGACTTGCGTTCAAATCGGATCTCGCGCCCCAGCCCGACGGCACGAAAGCGCATGTCGGCAATAAATTTACGACCGCGTGGCGCACCGTGCAGCTGGCGCCCGATGCCGTGGGGCTGATCAATTCGTCGCTGATTCTCAATCTGAACGAACCTTCGAAGATCGGGGATACGAGCTGGATCCGCCCGATGAAGTACGTCGGCGTGTGGTGGGGCATGCACCTCGGCGTCGAGACGTGGGCGATGGACGACCGCCACGGCGCGACGACCGAAAACGCCAAACGCCATATCGACTTCGCGGCGGCCAACAATATTCAGGGGGTGCTGTTCGAAGGCTGGAACGAAGGCTGGGAGAACTGGGGCGGCAGCCAGTCGTTCGACTTCACGAAGCCCTATGCCGACTTCGACGTTGCAGAGATCGTGCGTTACGCCCGCGAACGCGGGATCGAGATCATCGGCCACCACGAAACGGGCGGCAACATCCCCGATTACGAACGCCAGCTGGAACGCGCCGTCAAATGGTACGCCGATCTGGGAATACACAACCTCAAAACGGGCTATGCCGGCGGTATCTCCGGCGGCAACAACCATCACGGGCAGTACATGGTGCGCCATTACCAGCACGTGGTCGAGACGGCCGCGAAATACCGGATGACGGTCAATGCGCACGAACCGATCAAAGACTGCGGCATCCGCCGCACGTGGCCCAATATGATGTCGCGCGAAGGTGCGCGCGGCAAGGAGTGGGATGCTTGGAGCGCGGGCAATCCGCCGTCGCACGAAGTGACGCTGCCTTTCACGCGCCTGCTTGCCGGGCCGATGGACTTCACGCCCGGCACGTTCGACATTCTCTATGAAAATACGCGCAACTCGCCGCGCCGCAAACTCTGGAACTGCGGTCCTGAGGTCGATATGCGCGTGAATACGACCCTTGCCAAGCAGATCGCCGAGTGGGTGATCATCTATTCGCCCGTGCAGATGGCTTCGGACCTGATCGAAAATTACGAGGGGCATCCCGCCTTCCGGTTCTTCCGCGACTTCGATGCGGACTGCGACTGGTCGCGCGCGCTGGCGGGCGAACCGGGCGAATTCGTCGCCGTGGTGCGCCGTGCGGGGGAGAATTATTTTCTGGGTGCGGCGACCGACGAACAGCCCTGCACGCTGTCGCTGCCGCTCGACTTCCTGAAACCCGGCACGAAATACCGCGCGACGATCTACGCCGACGGTCCTGATGCCGATTGGAAGACGAATCCCACCTCCTCCACCATTTCGGAACGCGAAGTCTCGGCCGCCGATACGCTCGAAGTGGCGATGGCTCCGGGCGGCGGGCAGGCGGTGAGCTTCATGCCCGCGATGTAGCGGCGCAAGTCGTCGGGAACTCTCGGCCCCGAAGCCCTCAGCCCCGGATGTAATGCGGCATCTCGGCGGGTATTTCCATCGAAATTTCCACCAGACCGCCTACCTTGTCTCCGGTCCGCCAAGCCGTCTGATAGATCATCTTGCGGACTCCCTGTTTCTCGATGGTGTAGGCGTTCGAGCCGCCCTCGGCCGTCAGGCGGCGGATGATTTCGCGCGAACGTTCGTTGTGGCAGCCGAAAAGATTGCTGCCGATCAGATTGCCGTGCCGGATATAGGTCGCACGGGCTTTCTCGTTCATGTAAAGGATCACGCCTTCGGTGTCGCAGACCGTGACGGCGCAGTTCATGCCGTCGGCCCAAGGAAAAGGATTTTCTGTCGTCATGGCTGTTCGTTTTGTGTCGGTGGGAAGAGAGCGCCCTTGCTGCTGCCGCATCTGCGCGGACCGCAGGTTACTGCTGGATCTTGACCAGCTGTTCGCGGTAGGCGTTCAGGATGCGGGATTTGGAGATGAAGCCCATGTAGCGGTTCTGTTTGTCTACGACGGGCAGCATCCACGTATGTTTGTCCTCGAACTTCTGGACGACGCTCTGGATGGCTTCGTGTTCCAGTATCTTGTCGGGCGGCTGAATCATGTAGTCGGAAATCGGATGTCCGTATTTCTCGCGTTTGAACATGTCTTCGCGCAGGTCGTCCAGTTGGATGATGCCGAGCAGATGCCCGAAGTTGTCGATCACGGGGAAGATATTGCGGCGCGCCGTCGAAATGATGTGTACGATGTCGCCCAGCGTGAAGTTCTCCCTGATGCGCAGGAAATCGGTCTCCATCAGTTCATCGAGTTTCAGGAAGACGAAGACCGACTGGTCCTTGTCGTGGGTCAGCAGCTCCCCGCGCAGGCGCAGCTGCTTGGTGTAGATCGAATCCGGATCGAGGTAGTAGTCCACGGCGAACGAGATGCAGGCGGTGATCATCAGCGGGATGAACAGCCCGTAACCGTTCGAGAGTTCGGCGATCAGGAAGATCGAGGTCAGCGGCGCCTTCATCACGCCCGACATGACGCCCGCCATGCCGACCAGCGTGAACGAGACGATCGACACGTCCCAGTCGAAGAAGGCGTTGCACAGCAGGGCTATCGACGCGCCCGTGAATGCGCCGACGAACAGCGACGGGGCGAATGTTCCGCCTACGCCGCCCGCGGCGTTGGTCGAAGCCATGGCGATGACCTTGAAGAACATCGTGGCGATGACGAAGAGTATGACAACCCAGTCGATGTCGCTGAAACGGTAGAAGAGCGAATTGTCGAAGAGTTTTTCGGCCTGTCCGTGCATCAGCGAGGTGAATCCTTCGTAACCCTCGCCGTAGAGCGGCGGGAAAATGAAGATCAGGACTCCGAGCACGGTGCCGCCGACGATCCACTTCTTGTACTGCTTGTCGATCTTCTTGAAAAGCGTGCTCACGCGCAGGTTCGTCGAGGTGAAATACCACGACATCAGTCCGCAGCATACGCCCAGCAGGATGAAGAGCGGTATCTGCCAAAGTTCGAACGCATCTGCGGGAGCCAGCGTCACGGCCAGAATCGGGTCGAAGCCCCGCAGCATGAAGGCCATCGTCGTGGCCGTGATCGAGGCGATGAGCAGCGGAATGACCGATCCTGCGGTGATGTCGAGCATCAGGATTTCCAGCACGAACACCACGCCCGTGATCGGAGCCTTGAAAATGGCGGCCAGCGCCGCGCCTGCGCCGCAGCAGAGCAGCAGCGTGGTGTGCTTGTAGTTGAGACGCGCGATCCGTCCGACGTTCGAGCCGATGGCGGCTCCCGTCAGCACGATGGGGGCCTCAGGACCCACCGAACCGCCGAATCCGATGGTCGTGGCGCCGCCCACGATCGAGGTCCAGCAGTTGTGGCCCGCGATGCGCGAATTGCGGCTCGACATGGCGTAGAGTACGCGCGTGACGCCCTCCGAAATGTTGTCCCGGACGATGTATTTGACGAACAGCGTCGCCAGAATGATGCCGACGGCGGGGTAGATCAGGAACAGGATGTGGGCGCTGTCCACCGGAAACCAGTTGGTCAGTCCGTATTTGATGCCGTACAGCAGCATCTCGAACAGATAGGTGCCCACTCCGGCGAGCACGCCGACGACCACGGCCAGAAGCATCATGATCTGGCTGTTGCTCAGCCGCCTCGTGAGGCGGAGGAACGTGCGGTATATGTGGTCGGCGCGTAAGTTCAAATCCGTCGCGGTTTTATTGCTGTTGCGGTTTTATTCCTTGTGTGCGAAATGTTCGGCCTGACTTGCGATCAGCTCCTTGTCGTCGAAGTAGTCGATCTTCATGGCGCGTTTCACGTCGGCGAGCGTTGCGGCGGCGACTTCGCGGGCCGCTTCCGAACCCGCGCGGAGGATTTCGTACACCTCGCCGATGCGTCCCTCGTAATATTTGCGGCGTTCGCGGAACGGTTCCAGCATCTCGTTCAGCACCGCGATCAGGAACTTCTTGACCTTCACGTCGCCCAAGCCTCCGCGGCGGTAGTGGGCTTTCAGCTCCTCCAGCGAAGGGTAGTCGGGCAGGTATTTCGGGAAGTGTTCGGGACGGCTGAAGGCGTCGAGGTAGGTGAATACCATGTTGCCCTCCACCTTGCCCGGATCCTCCACGCGCAGGTGGTCGGGATCGGTGTACATGCCCATGACCTTCTTCTTGATCTCATCGGCGCTGTCCGACAGGTAGATGCAGTTGCAGAGCGACTTCGACATCTTGGCTTTGCCGTCGGTTCCCGGCAGCCGCATGCAGACCGCGTTTTCGGGCAGCAGAATCTCCGGTTCGACCAGCGCGGGGCCGTATACCGTGTTGAATTTGTGGACGATTTCGCGCGTCTGCTCGATCATCGGCTCCTGATCCTCGCCCGCGGGTACGGTCGTGGCTTTGAAAGCCGTGATGTCCGCTGCCTGACTGATCGGGTAGGTGAAGAATCCGACGGGAATGCCCTGACGCTGCTGGGTGTCGCCCTCCGTGTTGTTCTCGGCGAAGCCGCGCAGCTGGATTTCGGCCTTCACGGTCGGGTTGCGCTGCAGGCGCTGTACCGTGACAAGGTTCATATAGTAGAACGCCAACTCGCACAGTTCGGGAATCTGCGACTGGATGAAAAGCGTCGATTTGTTCGGGTCGAGACCGACCGAAAGGTAGTCGAGGGCGACTTCGATGATGTTCTGGCGCACCTTTTCGGGGTTGTCGGCGTTGTCGGTCAGCGCCTGCGCGTCGGCGATCATGATGAAGATGCGTTCGAACTCGCCCGACTCCTGCAGTTCGACGCGGCGGCGCAGCGAACCCACGTAGTGTCCCAGATGAAGCCGGCCCGTCGGACGGTCGCCGGTAAGAATGATTTTTGCCATAAACGATTAATCCTCCGCTTGACGAATTTAAGTTACGTATGGTTTCGGGGCAGCTCCAGAGATGCGGAATTCGCCAAGCTCGCATTACGGCATCCTCGATGCCGGTTCCACATCCGGAATCCTGCCCAAACTCCCTTTCTGCCGGGAGTTCCGGCTTCCCCGCGGCACTGAAACTGCGGTGAAAATCAGTGCCGGCTCTCGTTTTTTCGGTATTTTGTGGACAAACATACGAAAAAGCGCGCGGGCGACCTAATAAAGTTGTCGTTTATAGATTTTTTTTATATTTTTGCTCGTCGGAATAATTGCCTACTATGACTATAATTCAGCTTGAATACCTGTTGGCCGTAGCCAACTGCGGCAGTTTTTCGCTGGCCGCCGAACATTGTTTCGTGACCCAGCCCTCGCTGAGCATGCAGGTCAAAGCCCTCGAAGAGGAGCTGGGCGTGGTGCTGCTCGACCGTTCGAAGAAGCCCGTGATCCCGACCGAAGCGGGCGACGTGGTGCTGGAGCGTGCCCGCGAAACGCTGCGGGCCTATAACAACATCCGCGAATCGGTGGCCGAACTCAAAGGCGAGACGTCGGGCAAACTCCGGCTGGGCGTCATCCCGACCATCGCCCCGTACCTGCTGCACAAATTCATTCCCGCTTTCGTGCGCGACTATCCTAAAGTCGAACTGGAGATCTCCGAGATGATCACTTCCGACATCGTCGAGGCCCTCAAGCGCGACCGTATCGACGCGGCGCTGGTGGCCAGCGGCACCTGCGGCGAGGGGATTCTGGAGCAGGAACTCTTCAACGACCGTTTCTTCGCATACGTTTCGCCCGAAAACGCCCTTTACGAGCGCTCAAACATCCGCATCGAGGACATCGACCTGCGCGATCTGGTGATTCTGAGCGCAGGAAACTGTATGCGCGACCAGATCATCGAACTCTGTCAGGCCAAGCGCGACATGCCGTCGCACTACTCCTTCGAATCGGGTTCGCTCGATACGCTCATGCGCATCGTGGACTGCACGTCGTGCCTTACGATCATTCCCGAAATGGCTGTCGAATACATCCCCGCGGATCACCGCGACCGGCTGAAGATGCTGGCCAAAGGCGCCACGTCGCGCAAGATCGCGGTCGCCGTGCGCCGGACCTATGTCAAAAGTTCGATCATCAAGGCCCTGACCGATACGATTATGGCCAATGCCCCGGAGGTCGGGAACTGACGTGCTTTTCCCGAAATGGACGCGCCCGGCGGTTTTTTCTGTCGGGCGCGTTTGTTTTTCGGATCCTGTTTTATCCGTCCCGCCCTATGCCGCGTCGTCCTCCTCGGCCTGCATCGGTTGCCGTCTCCGTTTGTGCCGTGTCGCCGCTCCGATTTGCGTCGCATTGTCATCCGCTGTCTGCGTCGTGTCGCCGTTCCGGGTTGCGGATGGCCGCCGCCGGAGAATTCTGCGGACGGTTTGGCGGGGAATCTGTGCGGGCTGCGGGGCTCTTGCGGCCTTTCCCTGCGTTGCGGCGATTCCGGTCGGGTCGCCCGTCCGCTTTTTTGTAGCTCTTAATTTTCAAATCTCATTCTATTTTCGTACCTTTGCAAGGTTATAGACACCTATTGAAGATTTATGGATAAACTGATCGAAACTATCGTAAGTGCGATTGAAGATAAAAAGGGTAAGGATATTGTATCGTTGGACCTCTCTGGTTTCGACGGGGCTATATGCTCCCGGTTCATCGTGTGCAACGCCGATTCCACGACGCAGGTCTGCGCCATTGCCGCAAGCATCGAAGAGAAGGTGCTCGAAACGCTGGGCGAGAAGGTCTGGCGCATCGAAGGCCAGCAGAACGGCGTATGGGTCGCCATGGACTACGTGGACGTCGTGGTGCATATTTTCCAGACCGAACTGCGCAGTTTCTACAAACTCGAAGAGTTGTGGGCCGACGCACCCATGACCAAATACGAATACGAAGAGTAATTTTTTAGTATGGCACAACAACGCAAAAACAATAATAGGATGAATATGAACATGCCGAGGCCCTCGATGCTGTGGATCTACGGTCTGATCGGCGCGTTCATCATCGGCTGGTACGTATTCGGCGATGTCAACGACACGCCGCTGCCCAGCGACTGGACGACGGTCCGGGAGATGGTCGAGAAGGGCGACGTGGAGAAAATTCAGGTCGTGAACCGCGATCAGGCGCAGGTTTTTCTGAAGAAGGAGGCTGCCGAACAGTACCGCAGGGATACGGTGGACAAACGTTTCAAGCGGCTGCCCGAAACGGGCGTGCAGCTCACCTTTACGATCGGATCGGTCGATTCGTTCCGCGAAGATTTGAAGAACGCCGAGCAGCAGTCGGGACAGACCGTGCCGGTGGTCTATGAGAACAAAGCCAACGACTGGACCAACGTACTTATCAACCTGCTGCCGTGGGTGTTGATTATCGGCGTCTGGATTTTCATCATGCGCTCGATGTCGCGCGGCGCCGGAGGCGGTGCGGGCGGCGGCATCATGAACGTCGGTAAAGCCAAGGCGCAGGTCTTCGACAAGGACGCTTCCAAGCGTGTGACGTTCAAGGATGTGGCCGGACTGGAGGAAGCCAAGGTCGAGATCATGGAGATCGTCGATTTCCTCAAGAAGTCGGAAAAGTACAAGGAACTGGGCGCCAAGATTCCCAAGGGCGCCCTGCTGGTAGGCCCTCCGGGAACGGGCAAGACGCTGCTGGCCAAAGCCGTGGCCGGTGAAGCCAACGTGCCGTTCCTTTCGATTTCGGGTTCCGATTTCGTGGAGATGTTCGTGGGCGTGGGCGCATCGCGTGTCCGCGACTTGTTCGAGCAGGCCAAGCAGAAGGCCCCCTGCATCGTCTTCATCGACGAGATCGACGCCATCGGCCGCGCCCGCGGCAAGAACGCCGGATTTTCGGGCAACGACGAACGCGAAAATACGCTGAACCAGCTCCTCACGGAGATGGACGGCTTCCAGACCAATACGGGCGTTATCGTCCTCGCGGCGACGAACCGCGCCGACATTCTCGACAAGGCGCTGATGCGCGCCGGGCGTTTCGACCGTCAGATCGAGGTGGGCCTGCCCGACGTCAAGGAGCGCGAGGCGATTTTCAACGTCCATCTGCGTCCGCTGAAACTCGATCCGCAGCTCGACCGTGAGTTCTTGGCGCGCCAGACGCCCGGTTTTTCGGGCGCCGACATCGCCAACGTCTGCAACGAAGCGGCGCTGATCGCCGCGCGGCACAACAAGAAATTCGTTTCGAAGGAGGATTTCCTCGCGGCCATCGACCGCATCGTGGGAGGTCTCGAAAAACCCAATATGCCGATGACGGCCGCAGAGCGGCGCGCCACGGCGATTCACGAAGCGGGGCACGCTACCGTCATGTGGTCGCTGCCCCAATGCGATCCCGTGCTGAAAGTCACGGTGGTTCCGCGCGGGCGGAGTCTGGGCGCGACGTGGTATGT
>UMDQ01047889.1_pt1 | contig 30209 bp, 45 predicted proteins | sample 1964531 | NCBI WGS metagenome assembly UMDQ01 (sample SAMEA4835998, study PRJEB28245) | human gut metagenome | biome: gut microbiome; material: fecal sample | place: Denmark | collected 2008
GGGCCAGCACGCCCTCCTCGCCGGACAAGCTGACCGGCAGCCAATGCGCCGGCTCGCCGCTCAACCCGATCCCCCAAAGTCCGTCATCATACGAGAGCACCCGTATCCCCTCGCCGTACTTATCGGCAAGGAACTCCTCCAGCGTCATCCGTTGCCCGCAAACGCCAAGGCGGTAACGGGTATCCCGCCTCCACGAGGCGAAGTCGTCAAATACCTGCTGGAGGTCGACAAGCCCCCAAAGCCAGCCCAGGCGGTTCGGCTGCCGGCGATGGGGGGCGAGGTATTGCGACACGAGCCCCTTGAAATCCAAAACCACGTTCATTCTCGTGTATCATTGAGTGGAACAAAATCTATCTCGCAGTCCCCTGCGTAATTGAAATAACCAGCGTAGAGGTCGGCGTAAGCCCCGATGTCCCTGTACGAGTCCTCCCAGTGGCTTTTCGATGACAGGGCCCGCAATTCCGCGGTCACGACCCCGGGCGTCTCCGTCACCGCCTCGATCATCTTGTGCCTGTAGACTGTCCCGCCGAACCGTCGTAATGCCCGGAAGCCGTCAAGTGCCTCGCTCACGGACCGCCTGACGAAATCCAGCGTCGAGGAGGGGGAATAATATACCGTCAGCTCATACCGGAGCGTGTCGGCGTATGTCGAGATTACCGAGGTCCTGATCCCGGCGAATTTTATCGCCTCTATATAGTCCGTGAAGTTTCTCAGCTGCGTATCGGACAGGGGGACGATATTCCCCTCCTCGTCCTGTGTCGCCACCCGGAAAACGACGGTCCCGTCCTCGGAGGGTATCACCGAGGCCACCTTTATGATGCGGGCGGACTCGTCCGTGACATCGTACCCCAGCCGTCCCGTATCCGTGTCAAACGTCAGGTCGTAACCGAGCTGGAACTCATGGCACCGCTCGTTATACCAAGAGAGGGTCCCCGCCACGCTTCTCGCGGCCAAGACCTCGGTCTCCGCCTTGAACGTGTCAAGCGCCAGCTCGAACATGTGTATGGCGTACGCGACGCAATGGACCCACGACCGCCATTCCGAGGCCGCCGAGGTGGAGAGGCTGAAGCTCGTCCGTAGCTTTCCCGTGATGCTTTCCTCTATTTTCTGGATCGTTCTCGCCATGGCGTTTCCATATAAGTGGTGACACTTCCGTTTATCTTACCGACCACCGTCTTCTTGACAAGGCGGCTGTCATCATCGACGCTTACCCTTAATCCCGCCCTCAACTTGATGTCAGGGTAGAAAGGGCCGAGTTCCCGGCCGGCTTCCATGACAGCCGAAGGTTCGTTTTCCAGTCCGGGGTTGTTCGCCATGATCTCACCCATGGCCTCCGCTGTCCCGTAGTGTTGCAGGACGATGTCCAGCAATATCTGCTTGTCTTGTACCTCAATCGTTTTCATATCGTGCCTCCACGTTCAAATCGTTTGAATAGGCGGCGAAAGCCACCTTTGTCACTTTCATGCCATCGGCCGTGAACTCCTTGCGCGTAGCACGGAGAAGGCCTTCCGGGTCGTTATCCATCATGTAGTTCACCGCGCCGACACCGGCTTCCGCCTTCTGCCGGATATGGCCTTTGTCCGAATAGAGCAGGTCGCGCTGGTGCTGGTAGGTGCTTTCCGCGACCAACAGGTCGCCGGTAGAAAGGTCTAAATCTCCCTTATCTGTCTGTTTGTAATCAAGCATAAATCATCCTTCTAAATAGTTTGGCAAATCTGATTGTATCGCGGCAAACCTTGCCGCATTGACAGGAGTTCCCGATATACCATGCGGCGTTGGGACGGTTAACGCCTGAATAGCCGTAAGCATATCATCAAGTGTCTTTTTAAGGCCGGAACCGCCGCGGGTAATTGTCACCCCACCGGTCGAAGTCTTAACGGTCGTACTCTCCGCGGTAACCGTCAAAGCCGAACCCTCATGCAATACATTGACTTTGTCGTTTGTCACTTCCAACTTTTCCTTATCAACATGGACGGCTATTTTATCACCTTTCTTTATGTCGATATTATCCAAATCAACCGCCAGCTTTAAATCATTGCCGGTAAATATAACCTTGTCTATTTCGGTAAAACAGCAAACAAAAAGTTCGTTGCTTTTTCCGATGCGACACACAAGCACAACGCTTTGAAGTCGGGGGATGAAGGCAAAGCCCTGCAAATCGGCATTAACCAACCCGCGCAGGCGGACATCGAAGAAATCAACCTGTTCATCCCGGCGGACGGTGCAGGTAAATTCATTTTCGTTCACTTCAGTAACAACAGCCTGAAAAACGGCGTCTCCATCATTACCGAACACGCCTTGAAATTTTCGTCGTATTTCTTCAAGTTCCTTACTCATGCTTTTATTCCTAATTCAACGACACGACGACCGCCACCGGTTCCAAACTGTACTTCTACCGTTTCAATGAAGTAATCGCCGCTTCGTTCATTATATACTTTATCTTCAATACTTGCAACCATTCCGGGAAGCGCATAGGGAAACAGGAGTGTTTTAATTTTGCCACGGTAGCCGTCAAAAGAATACCGCTTTAATTCTTCCTGCGCCAGCGTTTTTAATTCGCCGGCGTCTTTTACGTCATAGTAGTAAAATGTGCGTTGTTCGCCGCCATCTTCGCCCAATTCGCCTTCTATTTTCGTACCATCCTTGTAATAGCAAACAGCCTTGACTTTCAATTTTACATCTTCGGCAAGTTGGTACTTCAGTTCGTCGTCGCTGATTACATTTTCACGAAGCCGGTATTTTACCGTTTCGCCTTTGACATCGTTAGCCTTTCCTACGTATAACTTTCCGTTTATATCAAAGTAGGCGATCAGGCCGTATTCTTTTTTAAGGTAGCCAAGAACCCATGAACCGGGTTTATTATTTATTACGAAGTTTTTTAATGTCAGGTCTACCACATTACCGAATGTTATACCTGTTAGAACGGTATTCAAACAGTCTTTTAACGTCGTTTCCTTTTTACTGAAAACACAGTTTACAAAACGCAGCCTGTAATATTCATCCTCGCATTCAATTTCAAGCGGAACCTTATAATTAAGCCGTTTTACATACCCGACAAACTCGGTGTTCAACGTATTGTCATAGCCCAGCTTAATTTCAACCTTATCACCCACCTTGACCGTCTGCGCCGTTTCTATGTGCGTAGGCGGTTCACCGGCATGTTTGAGCACAGCGGTAACCGGAACCTTTACAATTGCCGTTGCGGCAAGGCTGTAAAGGCTTCGCTTTATCTCCACATTGTGAACGCTCTTAAAAGAAACGCCACCGATTTTTATTTCTGCACATAGAACAAACATATCATTCAAGTATCAATTCAAAACCACGGTCTGTAACTAAATTCATTTTAAAGACTTGCGCCGTTTCACAGCCGCGCATTTCCTGAAAGTCGATGCTTTTTAAAACAACCTTATCTTCTTCCTCTAAAAAAATATCTGTAAGGGCACATTTCAATGTTACCGCCTCATTGATATTATACAGGTCGTTCAATTCTGCAATCTGGCTGTCGGGGAAATCACTGTCCAAAGCCACACCGGCAATGTTTATTTCGTAATCATCTACCGATATAAGTTCTTTGACCGTCCCCTTCCTTCCAACCATCGCAGTTTCCACAATCGTTTTTTTTCCGTTAATGGAAATAACGGCATTCGGTATTTCGTATTCCTTACCTTTGTGCTCCAACACCACCGGCATAAAATACCACCGGCCCTGTGCGTCTTTCTTCCTGAGAACACTACCCAAATCGGAATAAGTCTTTTCCGAAGCCGCATCGCCGGGGTATTCATAGCCTGAACCCTTATACCGCGGCGGCTTATCGGGGAAAAAACCGCCGGGGTAAGGAATACCTTTGTAACCTATAAAGCTGGCCAATATGCCGCCTAAACTAAATTTACTCATCCTTCTGCCAATTCGTCTAATACGCGCATAATTTCAGCACGTATGGTTTCACTTCCTTTATTATCCGTATTTGCGACATGTATAACCACGCTGTCGCAAACCTTTCCTACATGCACCGTCTTGCCGGTTTCTACCGTAGTGGTGTTTTCAGATATAAAGCTGCTTTTTTCCGTTGTTTTTTCCGGCATGGAATAAGCATCGGAAAGCTGGGGTAACTTTACATCAGGAACGGAAGCCGCCGGAAATTCCGGCACATTTACTACCGGTTCATCCAATTCAATAGCCGGGCTTACAATTGGGGGAACATTTACCGGTGGAACAGAAACATCAGGAACGGGAACCTTCGGAAATTCCGGCACATTTACCACCGGGCCGCCAAGCTGAACGGCCGGGGATTGCGCTACAAGTTCAGGAGAAGCCAAATTTACAACGGGCTGTTCCGCCCCCTTTACCTCAGGTGAAGAAAGGGTAACCGCCAAAGGAAGCATAACAGCCGCCGCAATTTTCCGAACATTCGACAGAATATCAGAAAGGTAATTTTCCTTTTCCGGCTCATAACTTTGCGTACGGTCGTCCGCTTTAGCCGCAAAGGCGGTTTTTGCGTCAATAACATTGCCGGCGGGTAATACCTTGTCCGTTACCCGCTCTTTTGCTTCTGTCGGCTTCAGGCTGACTGTAAGCGGGGCCAGCTTCCGGGTAACAGCCGTATAAACAGCCGTTTCGTTCAGGTTTTTCACGTCATCATCAAGTTTAAGAACTTTTTTGGCTTTCGCGCCCTTCTTGTCCTTCCCCAATTTAGCCATCAGGTCATTAAAGTTCGTTCCCGGCATATTACCCGGTTCCGGTAATTGTGCGGGCGTTGGAAGAAGTTTATCCATCGTTGATACATCATCCGTCTTTTGCTGGGACGCGACCCAACTATCACGCCCGGCCTGTTTGCCTTTCTCCCACGCCTGCGAATAATTGCCGTTCTGGGCCGTATCGTACAAAATTGACACAGGATTAGCACCCAACACGCCTTCACCAATATTTTTAAAACCATCCTTAGCCGCGGCGGCCGCTTCTTTGAAATTGCCTTTTACAAGGTTTACAATAGCCGAACAAACCCCACCAATACCGGAAAGCACCTGCTTAAATGGCTTTACAACGCTATCCAATAAAGTAGCCCCAAATTCTTTTATCACACCCCACACGCCAAGTATAGCGACGCGGAAGCCCTCAAATTTTTGCCAACAATATGTTACAGCCGCAATAACCGCGCCTATCGCCAAAGCAACCCAACCCAAGGGAGAAGCATAGAACGCCGCATTTAACGCCCATTGCGCTGTCGTCAGCCCCCATGTTGCAGCGGTTTGCGCAATATCCATTACTTTTTTTATACCGCCGATAATGACAGCTTTTTGAGTAGTGGCGTAATTTGCTCCCATCGCAATAGTATAAAAACCTAAAGCAGCCGTTAGGCCAACAACAAGCGGGTTCCCTTCCCGAAGTAATGAATACCAAGAAGAAAAAAAGCCAACCACAATATTAAGAGTAGAAGAAACGCCGGTCAACACCACATCGGCAACACTCAACCCGGCACTAATAACCGGCAGGATTATTTCGCCAACAGTTACACCGATATTCTTGAATTTGTTCCAAACCTCTGTTAATCGTTGTACGCTGTTTTGTGAGTATTCCAAAGCCTTGTCGGTTTCTCCGGAAGAATTAACAACATCTTTCATAGATGCGTTATACTTTGTAATATCAGAGGTCAAAATAGCGAATGCGTTTTTTGCTTCTTTATCTACCATTCCCAATTTTTCAAGGAAGGAAGATTTTTGTTCATCATTCAATCCGGCCATAACGCCTTGCAAATCGGAGAAAATATCCACAAGGCTTCTAATTTTACCGGCTTCATCAAACACCTTTACACCGGATTTTGCCAACTTGTCGCGTACCTCGCCACGCCCCAAAATAGAAAACGCATTTTCCATCAGGACGGCAGCACGTTCCGCGCTTTGCCCTTTCCCCGTCATATAGGCAAATGTTCCGGCAACTTCTTTGTAGGCTACTCCTAAATTCGACGCGCCCGCAATCAGGTTCGGCATATACCGGGCAAAGTCGGAAAACTCACCGGCCCCCACACGCTTAGCCGCAAAGAATGTATCCAAGACTTCCGCGGCCGTCGTATTTTCTTTGCCGACAATAGACAGGGTTTGAGCCAGTGCGGCGGAAACAGTGTCTAATTGAGTAAAACCGGCCTTACTGCCTTTTAACGAAGCATCCAAAATAGAAAGTGACAAATCAACATCGTTAAGCTGTGAGTTTATCTGCTCAAACCCGACAGGTGCTAAAACAACATCTGTTTTATTGTCGTCCGCAATCGTTTTAAGTTTCTTTTTCAGGTCAGACAATCCAGCTTCATCCAGTTGTGCGGTAATATTCACTTTCGCCATGCCTTCGTCAAAACTCATTCCGGCTTTACCTGCAAACCCGATAGCCGCCATTCCGGTAACCAGCGGGTTTTTAAGAAGACCTGCACCCGGTATGGCCTCGAAAGCGTCGGAAGCCCATTTCTTAAATTTGCCCCCGCCACTGGCCGTTTCCAGCGCATCAATCTCCTTTGTCAACCGGGAAATTTCTTTGTTATACTCGCGTATGGCGGGCAAATTATCCGCCGGTATCCATTCCCTTTCCGCCTGAAGCGCATCAACTTTCATTTTAAGCGAACCTACGGTTTTACCCGTATCTTTGCATACAGCATCGACAGAAGCAACCTTTTCACGTACACCGGAAAGGGCTGTTACCGTTTTGTCGGAAGTGGCTGTAATACCACCCAATTTCGCGGAAATCTTATCCTGCAAGCTGAATATGTACTCTATTTTGTTCGCCATAAGCTAACCATTAAATCTTGTTTAACCCATTCGGCCATCGCTATTTGATGCGCCCATTCTTCATCCGTGAGTTCTTCGGGATTCATGTGCAAATAAGCCCGGATAAGGGTATCGGCTAAAAACATCCATCCGGGCTTGTCTGCTACGTTTGTTCGGCTTATAATTTTTTTAACTCGGCTTCCTTTATTTCGATAAGGTCGGCCAGTTTTGAAGAAACGCCCAGGAATAATTCGTCGTTAGTTTTTATTTCTTCATCACCACCAAGCCAGCAGTTATTCAAAAGCACCTCATTATACTTCATCGGGTCGGTTTTCCCAAGTACGGCAGCCGCACTCAACGCCTTGCGGTCGGGCTTTTTCAGATAGGCCGTTTTGCTGTCAACTGTTACACTGTACACCGAGCCATGTTTCTTTTTCCATGCCTCAATCTGTTCTTCTGTAATTACTTTTTCTTCGTTCATTGTTCTTTTTTTTATTATACAACATTCGGTTCTACATCACAGGCAATAAACGGGAGCGCAATTTCCTGAAACAAATCACCCTCTTTCATCCCGTATGGGGCTTCCGTAATAGATAGATTTACTATCTTATCGGTCTGCACAACACCGCTTTCAGGAACATAGGACACAATAGCATCAAATTCCAAGTCGGTAACATCGTCATACCCTTTCGCCTTTGCGGCTGTCTGCATGGCTATCAATTCGGATTGAAGAACAGTAATAGTACCTTCATACTCCTTTTTCCCAAGCTGAATGCCACGAGCCTTTTTACCTGTGGCGAAAAGGGCTTCTTTCTGTCGCTTCATTTTATATTCAATACCGCGAAGCCCGGTAACAGGTTTACCAAGCATAACAAGCGTCACATCAATCCAAGCGTATTCTTTTGAATTAAAATTATCCATTATTCACTTGTTTTATAGGGGTTGTTAAATGCTAAATCCACGTTTATTTCTTTCAGCAGGGCTGTAGGCACTATTTTTGCCTGAACGTTCAGCCTGCCGGAAGTGATCAAATCCTGTTTAGGGTCAATATAGGCGGTAAATCCTGAGATTTCACCTACCATATTGGTGTTAACCGCACGTGTAAGCAACTGTTCGTAATACTTACACATCGGGCTTGGAACCTGTCCGGTTTCGGGGTCTACTTCGATACTGTCCAAAATTTCATCAATGTACGTTTTGTAACAGATAACAAGAGCTTTTTGAATAACGCGGATAAGGCAAAGGCGGTGGTAGTCGTCCGTCGTTGCGATTGCCGTTGCATCATCATTCAAGTAATAACCGTTTTTTCCGATATAGGTACGATAAAAGATATAGCCGGCATCATGCAGGATATTCCAAAGGCTGTAATCTTCCTGTGGCGTTTTTCCGTCGGTCAAATAGCCCGTTGCGGCAATGCTGCCATCTTTGACGCGGCCAATGGAGATATTAACCGCACAGGTGGCCGCACGTCCGAGAACTTGACCGATTGCGGCCGAATACAATTTACTTTCGCCATACTTACCATCCGAAGCCAGTACAATAGACGCACAATTATAACTACCTTCCCTCGGTTGATACAAACCTTCGGTTTCACCGCTCCAACCAATGGCCGGAAGAAGGATAACAAAGGGGGCAATTTTACCCATGTACGACTTAGCAACCGACTGCGCTTCATCGACGGCAGTAATAACATCTTTGTCAATGCAATTTTCAACCGTAGGCGTATAAGAAGCCGGAGCGTTACGATTAACACCTACAAGGCGAATACGTCCAGCCGCGGAGTCAATCAGCTTTTGAAGGGGCGAACCGGGTTCAGAGGAACAAATTTGCGTCAGCGTACTTGCTTCACTTACTACAAGCAAATGCAATTCCGCACCATCGCCGGCCGCTTTATAAAAGGCTGCCACATCTTTATAGACCAAAGGGTTGTTTTCTTTGGTAATGCCGTATTTCGACAGGTCATTGCTGGAAGAAAGAACGTACACTTTGTTAAGGGTAAGTTTTTCCTCTACGGCCTGACCGGTCAAAATAAGCCCGGAAATACCATCGTCAGAAAGGGTTACCGTACCAATATTACCGTTACCCAAAACTATGTTTACATTTGGTAAACTCATGCTTTCAAAAATTAATAAGTTTTTAACTCTCCTTTTCCCACCGTTTTTTGGTGAGAAACGGCTTTATCGTATTCGTGCGACAGGAATACCAAGTTATCACCGGCCACATGAAATTTTAAACATTCCGGGTATGCCGCCCGATATTGAGCCAAAAAGGCGGGTTCCTGTTCTGTTATGGGAACCGGTGTTACTTCCGGCTGTCCCTGTTTTTCTTTTGCCATTCTAATTGCGTTTTAATAGTTTTAAAATAGCCTTCCAAAGCAAAGGCAGATACTTGATCAAAAGGATAACCGCAAACAATCTGCCTATGTATATCCACGTCTGCTGCCACCATGTAAGCCGGTTGGTATAGACCGTATCGCCGGGAACGGGCAGTGGCACATAAATAATAGAATCTTTTGCCGGTATATAAATCGTGTCACGCTTGGCGTTAGCCTTGTAATCAAGTTTGCCATTATCAAAAGAAAGGTTACTTTCAACACTTGCGCTTTTCAATTCATTATAAGCCTTCATTACAACCTGATTATTGCTGTCACATTCAAACAGGGCTGTAAGAAGTGCCGAATCAGGCGACAAATAAACCGGAACCAGTCGTTCCGTTACAAGATTATCCGGTAGGTTCGCGGGCGTGCCCTTCGCATTTCTCTGCGTGCCGCAACTCGTCACGTACAGGACAAGCAATATCAGCGTAGGGACAAGTATTAACTTTTTCAACGGCCCGGCGAAACCGCGCCAACTCTTTCCGTATTTCATTTATTTCTTTTTTTAGCGGCTCGACCACCTCTTCCATCAGGATGGCCATTGCCTTTTTTACATTTTCCAGTTCATCGCCGCGGGTTTCCGCCTTTGAGGCTTTTACTTGCGCCCGAAGTTGTTCGACTTCCACGTCATACTTCTTTCGCAGTAATATAGCCGTGAGCCACGCGCTTAACGGTGCGGATATGATTGCGGCGACCAACGAAATTATTCCAGACAATTCCATCCTGACTTCTTAGGTTTACTTTAATAAATCCCAGCCTGCATATACATCAGCCCGCACGGCCGGAACGCCGTTTTCTACCTGACTGATAGCCGCCGCAAAGCTGCACATGGTCGTTTTGTCGTTCACGTCCGGCACATAGGTCGCAGCGACTTGCATTTCGCGGCAAACTCTTTGTATATACGCGGCCGTGTCATTCTCTGTTCTCGGAGCCCACCGGCTAATAAAGTCCGCGATCGTTTTACAATCATGCTTTTTACGGTAGTTTTGAAGCAACCTGATCAGGGCACGATAGCCATGCGCCATATCTTCAAATTCCTCAAAAGCATTATCTTTCTTTTCCGACTTTTTTACCTCACCCTGCCAATCGGTAGCATCCGAATTTCGGATGTTACCGGGGTTATTGTTCCTTATTCCGCGTGGTGTCATTTATCAACCTCCTACTGCCGCCACATATTCGGACATGATAGCCGCCATCGCATCTTTCTTTTTCGGAAGCACGATAAAGTAGTGGCGGAAGTTTACAAGGCTGCGCTGGTTCAGCGGGTCGGTTTTTGCCTCACTGTAATACATCGTAGTGGAACCGGAAGCCTTGAAAGCACGCTTTGTATAGAAAGCGACAGAAGCCTGAAATTCATTTGCGCCGGCAGCAGTTCCAAACTTGACCTTTGTTCCATCGGCCTTATATACAGGGTTGGCACAATATTCAAAGACTTCAAAACTATACAGATTGGATATTTTACCGGTCGTATAGTTATAATATTGGTCTTTGAACTTTTGGTCTGTCAGCAATAAATCGTTCACATGGTCGGAACACAATACCAAACGGCGGCCCTGCAATGGTATTTGCGCTTTATCAAAGGCATCTTTCAGTGCGATAATATCCGCAACCTGTAATCTGCGCCGGCCCGTTTCCCCGCCGTCTACTATTTCGCCGGTTGTTTTCAACACAGGTGTTTTTGTCGTTTTCTTATCCGGCGCAAGGGCGTGAATTGCTTTTGCATATTTAGAGACTTTGATTGCATCAGCATGGCGGTCCTTCAAACTTGACATTTTGTCGTAAGAGGAAGCATACAGTTCGTCGTCTGTTACCGGGGTCGCTTTAGTCTGGAATTTATCTAAGCTGAACACCGCATCAACATCTGAAATTTCCTGAACGGCGATAGGGTAAGTCGTATTATTGATTAATACGTCAGGGTCGCCGCCTACATCTACCATGTGAATAACATCATTTTCGGCGTATTGGCTATAATCTGGAATGCCATCCAAGAAGGTGGCAACATCACCCGCACGAAGGGTTTTAATCAATTCACCTGTCCAAATTTCCGTAAGCACACCGGCGCAGGCAGCCCCTTTGGGCATAAAGTTTCCCGCTAAAGCGGACACGCCAACGGCAGTGGCCGCACCGGCAGAAGCGGGAACACCAACTGCACCGGCAAGAATAAGCCCCATAGTTGCGCAAACCAACACACGGGAAAATAATTTAAATCCTGTTTTCATTTAATACCTGTTTTTTTGATTAGTAATTCGGGCAATCCACACCATATTCAGCCCGGTACAGCTTCATATAAGTAGGTTTGTCGTTGTTTCTTATTTCTTCAATCTTATCCGCCGGAACATCAGACAATTTTTTATAGTCCAACGCCATAGAACCGCCTGACGGCTGGCCAATCAAGTTCATCGGCTTTTGAATGGGCGTCATAGACTCAAAAGTCAATTTTAAACTTTCAATACCTACCTTTTTACCCAATTCAATAAAATGCGCTTCCTTTTCCGGCACAATCAAGTGTTTTGCCGTAGCTTCTTTTACCGTTTGAGTAATGGCGGATAACTGCAATTGTTCTTTCTCCTGTTGTAATTGCTGGTTGGTCGTTTTATAGCCAAGCAACAGGTCAATAGAAGAAAGAATTTCATTTTCTCCGGCCGTTTCCGGCAGCCCCAATTTCAGGGCGATAGCTTTGTGATCCATCTTTTCTTCGTCTTTTTGATTGTTGATATTAGTGAGTAATGGCAGACCGTCCGAATTTTCACCGGCCGCCAGTTTTAGTTCCTGACCTTTAAAAGTGAGTACCAGCGGCAAAGCGTTGTCATTTCCGCCTATGTCAACCATACTTATTTCAATTAGCTTGCTTCGTGTAGCAGTTGCCCGGTATTGGCCCGGCTTTATCAGTTCCGGCGCGTCGCTGGTTTCTGTTACCTCAAAATTAGCGGAAGCCATTTTTAACGTACCCTTATCCCATTGCTGCTTTGCAAGTTTACTTTCATCGCGTACTTCATCAAAGTAAGGTTCGCCGGTGATTTTGTCGCCTTCCTTTTTTATATCTTTGATGCAGCCGATAATAATACCGCGCCAGTGCATCCACAACAACACAGGATTGCGTTCGTATTGCGAAATATCAACGCCATCGGTTTTAACCCACGTTCCGTAACAGTTTACGGACTCATCACTTATAATTATTCGCTTTGCCATTTGCTACATGTTACATCGTTTTTATTACTGCATTTCTGCGCTTTATCCGGTGCAAACATACCCCCCTAAAATAGTCCGCACAAAAAAGTGTGCAACCGTTACGCACTTGTGTGAAAGCATTTTATAATAGATGGAAAGCGTTTCACACTTAATTGCCTCGCCCATCCATACTTTACAATTTTGCCCAAAAGTAAAGCGATAATTATGTCAAAAAAGGAACTGGAAAAGAGCAAAGAACTTGCTCGCCTGTACTATCTGAATGGCGACACGCAAAAACTTGTGGCCGAAAAGGTCGGGGTTAGCCGCGTTACGATAAACAAATGGGTTTCCGACGGTGGTTGGGACACCATGCGTATGGCTAAAAGTATCACCCGGAAAGAACTTGTAACCAAAATGATGCAAAAGGCAAACGACAAACTGGAAGAAGGCAATATGTCTTTTGATGAAATGGCAAAACTATCCGCTTCTATAAAAGAGCTGGATAAACAGACAAATGCCGTTACCATTTTGGAAGTGTTAACCGCATACAATGAATGGCTGGTTGTCCGTATGCAGGTTGATAAGGAATTAACGACGGATTTAGTAAAGACTATGAACCGTTATCAAGATATGTTTTTAAGCGAACAGATAGGAAACAACAAATCGTTATTCAATGGCAACTAACACTTTAAAACAGGCACAGGAAAGGTGGAAACAGTTGTCGGAAACGATACAAAACATGTCTACCGTCAATGCCGCCGAAACAAAAGCAACCCAAATCGCACGTATCGAGCGTGCCCGGAAAGATTATGCCTATTTTGTCGAATACTATTATCCCCATTATTGCACGGACAGGGAAACGGGAAAAGTAACACAATCCGCAAAATTCCACATAGAAGCCGCAAAGAGGATATTAAAAACACGCGATTTAAAAGCTGTATTCAAGTGGGCACGCGGGCATGCCAAATCCACACACATGGACGTAATGATACCTATGTGGCTGATGTGTCAAAAACAACGGCAGATACACGTAATGGTATTGGTTGGAAAGTCCGAAGATAACGCAAAAACGCTGCTCGGGGATATACAGGCGGAATTACAATACAACAAACGGTATATTCACGACTTCGGGGCGCAATACAATGCCGGGAATTGGCAAGACGGTGAATTTGTAACCCGCAACGGGGTCGCTTTCTTCGCCCGCGGCCGCGGACAAAGCCCCCGCGGGCTTCGCTACCGGAACCGCCGCCCGGATTACATCGTTATTGACGACCTCGACGACGACGAACTGTGTGAAAATGATACCCGCGTTAGAAAGATTACCGAATGGGTAAAGGAAGCCTTGTTCGGGGCTTTTGGGGCGGAAGGAGGCCGTTTTATTATGGTGGGCAACCTTATCAGCAAATGCAGCGTATTGGCTAATATCGCGGCGTCAAAAGGCGTATTCGTCAGTCAGGTGAATGTACTGGATAAAAACGGCAAGCCCTCCTGGCCGGAATACTGGACGGCAGAACGTATCAAGGCCAAACGTGAATTTATGGGGTACAGGGCATTTGAAAAAGAATACATGAATAACCCCATAAAGGAAGGTTCGGTTTTTCGCAAAGACTGGATTAAGTTTAAAAAGATGTTTCCGCTTGACCGGTACGACAAAATCGTGGCTTATTGCGACCCGTCTTTTAAAGGTTCAACGCAAAACGACTACAAGGCGATAAAAGTATGGGGTAAGATTGGTACAGAATTGCATCACATCAAAGCATTTGTTCGCCAGTGCAGCGTGTCGGAAATGGTACGCTGGTTCTACGACCTGCACGAAAGTTTGCCCGAAGGGGTTATTTGCGAATACTACATTGAAGCCAATTTTCTTCAGGACATTCTTTTGGATGAATTTACAACGGAAGGAAAGCTACGGGGCTACCAATTACCCATACAGGCCGACAAGCGTAAAAAGCCGGATAAATTCGGCCGTATCGAAGCTGTTTCGCCCCTTTGGGAGCGTGGCTTTGTCTTTTATAACGAAGCCATGCAAAACGATCCCGATATGTTGGCCGGGATAGAACAGACCCTTTCAATCGAAAAAGGAAGCCGGACACACGACGATGCACCGGACGCCGACGAAGGGGCTATTTATATCCTGCAAAAATATACAAGAGTACAAGAGTATCAACCCAGCTTTGGCATGCGCCGGAGCCCTAAAAATTCATGGTAATATGATTAAGTTATTCAAAGAAATCATTCTGAATTACAGAGTAAAAAGAGCCGTTAAGATGGCAAAAGAATTATCAGAAGTGAGCAAACGCAAGTACATCGTTTTGATGGTGGCCGGTGTCCCCAAAGTCTATTCCAAACAGGAATTAAAAAGCCTGATTGCAAGGTGTGTTTTTAAAAAAGGCACTACTATTCAAGACTTGGAAAGACGTGCAATTCTTATAACCGCATAGCCTATGTTTCTAACAGAGAACGACTATATCGTAACATCGGCGGACGCTCTGACTATCTTCCAACAAAGTACGCCGGAAAAGCGCGAACAGGCCGAAAAAATGGCTGTCGAAGAAATTGCCGGTTATCTGCGTAGCCGGTACGATACCGACAAAGTATTTTCCGCGGTAGGCAAAGAACGGAACGACATAATCGTTATGTACGCCTGTGATATAACGTTGTATCATCTTATATCATGGCTGCCAAATAAAATGGGCCGCGAAATAAGAAAGGAGCGTTACGACCGCGCGATAAAGTGGCTGGAAGAAGTACAGACCGGAAAGGTCACACCGGACTTGCCAACCTTCACCGGTGAGGACGGCGAAGAAGATATTTATAACCCTGTAAAATGGGGATCGGAAAAAAGTAACACTTACATTTGGTAACAATGGGTTGTAAAAAACGCAATATAAACAACAGCCTGTCTATTGGCGGGTATAATCTTGCAAGGGAAAGCGACCGGAAACGGCTTAATTCCATGCTGGTGGAACTGAAGCTGCAAGCCGATGCCTTGACACAAAAAGACCTGAAAAACTGGCGTCAGGCATGGCAAATGGCATTGAATATCGAAAATCCGCGACGCGGCCCGCTGTATGATATTTATACAGATATAGAGGCCGACCTTCACTTGACCGGTTGCGTCGGTCAGCGCAAGGGCTTCACGCTGAAAAAAAGTTTCAAGCTGGTAGATGCGAAGGGCAAGGAAAAGGAAGAAGCTACGGCCCTGTTTGAAACAGGCTGGTTCAAAGATTTAATCGGCTATATTTTGGATAGCCGCTATTGGGGGCATTCGCTTATACAGTTGGGCGATGTTATATCCGTCGACGGGAAAATGCGCTACAAAGACGTTGAATTAGTGCCGCGTAAACATGTTATTCCTGAATACGGGGCTATCATCCGCGAACAGGGTGACGAATGGAAAAACGGTTTTGATTACCGGGAAGGCCCTTTGTCCGATTGGGTTATTGAAGCCGGAAAACCGAAAGACCTCGGATTATACCTGAAGGCGGCACATCAGGCAATTCCCAAAAAGAACATGCTGGCCTATTGGGATCAGTTCGGAGAAATATTCGGCATGCCGATTAGAATTGCCAAGTCAACGGCACGCGACCCCAAAGATCGGTCGCGCATTGAAAACATGCTGGCTTCTATGGGAGCCGCCGCATGGGGCTTGTTTCCCGAAGGAACCGAAATAGACATAAAGGAAACAACCCGCGGCGATGCGTTTAACGTGTACGATAAACGCGTCGAACGAGCCAACAGCGAAATAAGCAAGGGGCTGCTAAATCAGACAATGACAATCGACAATGGCAGTAGTTTGTCGCAGTCGGAAGTACACCTCGAAGTATTTGAAAATGTTGTCGAAAGCGATGCGGATTTGGTCAAGGATATAGTAAACGACCAGCTTATACCGCGTATGGTCAAGCACGGGTTCCCGATAAAAGGGTTACGTTTTATATATGACGAAAGTATAGACTACACACCGGAACAGCAGGTTTTATTTGAAACAATGATTGCAGACCGGTTTGAAGTCGACCCAAAGTACTTTATAAATAAGTATAATATTCCTATCATTGGCAAAAAGCAGGTTCCGACACAGCCACTTTCAAGACCTTTTTTCGACTAAGCCCCACCGATTACGTGGGGCTGCATGGTAGGGCGGCAGAAGTGTACAAAGGTGGCGGCCTTGTTTTATCCGCAAAGGATTACCCGGATATTTCAGGTGTTGAAGCGGCGTTCGACAAGGCGATAGAATGGTTGCACGATAAACGCGTATTCGGGGCGGCCATGCTTCGCGACGACGCAATCGCCGGGCTGATTGAGGAAACAGCGTCTTTTCTCTCCAAAGGCATAGAACGGGGGCTGGGTGAAAGTTCGCCATCTGAAGCAATGGTAAACAGTTTACGCGAAAGCGTTGGTGTTTTCAGCGGGTTCAAGACATTTCACGAAATGAAAGAAGCCGCAGGTATGTTGCTGGACGAAAGCGGAAATATAAAGCCGTTTGAACAGTATTATAAGGACGTTCAAACGTTGAATGATACTTATAATAAATTCTACCTGAAAACCGAATATGACTTTACCGTAGCAAGCAGCGAAATGGCAGCCCGCTGGGAAGAACAGCGGGACGACGGGGGTGGTCGGTATTTACTTCAATACCGGACGGTAGGGGACAACAAAGTAAGAAAGGAACATCGCGCTTTGGAAGGTATCACCCTGCCAAGCAGCGACCCGTTTTGGGATAGCTATTACCCGCCAAATGGCTGGCGTTGTCGCTGTACCGTTACAAAAGTACGTGCGGCCAAATATCCGGCAACCGATAGCAAAGAAGCCATGACGGCCGGAGAAAAGGCGACTGAGGGGAAGTACGCCGAAATGTTCCGCTTTAATCCCGGAAAGCAAAGGGCTGCCTACCCGGCTTACAATACATATACAATCAGCAAATGTTCTGTATGCAAAAAAGGTAATGTGAAGCTGGGTAAAATACCGAGCAATGAACTTTGTGCCGCGTGCCCGATCATCCGGGAATGCGCCGGAGATATGGCCAAATCACAGACTGCCATTGAGCGTAAGCACTACCTAAGGGAAATGCAGCCGCTTCTAAAAAAGAAAGTCACGCTGGAGATTGACGGGGTGCAGAAAAGTATCGGATTCCGAAAAGAAGGGAACGAGCATCTATATAGTGATACGTTTGGCCGATCGTCAGTCCTAAAGAAAGGCCATTTGTCCGAACTGGATAAAGTGCTGGAAAAAGCGGTTTATGTGAGAACGTCGGATTCGCTCAGCCATGAACGAAAAGATAAAATCAAACGGTTCTATTATCTGAAATCAGAGATAGAAGGCAAAACTGTTTATTTGAATGTGGCGGAAACGGACGAAAAGTCGAAAAAAGGTGTTATTTGGCACAATCGCTTCCTGTATTCAATTACGGACAAGATAAAATGAAAGCACCCATTGGCACCGTCTTAGGTTCCAAGACCAGGTGTGGCCACACAATGAATGCTTTCATAGCGCAAATATACAATTAATAATCTAAAACCCAACCTTATGGACGGAAATTTCAGAAAAGAAGTAATCGACCGGTCTTTGGATGATATAAAGGTAGAATTAGACGAAGAGTTCGACCGAAATTTTGAACGTAAATCTTTCTTTGATGAACAGAAGTGGCCCGAAAGGAAGTTTGACGACGGTGTCGGCTCATTAATGCAGCGCACCGGCGGATTACGCAAAAGCATCAGTTCCCGGAAGCGGGGCGCGGAACTGGCGTACACTTCACACAAACCATACGGACGCATTCACAACGAAGGCGGAGAAATAAAGGTTACCCGTAAGATGAAGGGGTATTTCTTCGCAAAGCTGAAAGAGATTGAAAGCGGGTACAGCTATAAGAAAAACGGCGAAAAACGGGATAACAGACGCAACCGGACATTATCGGATAAAGAAAACTTTTACAGGGCTATGGCTTTGAAAAAGGTTGGTTCTACAATCACCATACCGGAACGCCGCTTTATCGGCAATAGTAAAACAACAGATAAGATTATACGCGAAATCGCGGAACAAAATATTGACGATTATTTTAAACGGCATAATATTATTACAAAATGAGAAAAGATGTATATCAGGCATTAAAAAAACGCCTTAGCCGGCTTATTATTGATGAAGGGGGAAATATAATATTTCTATCAGAAGAACAGCTTCAGGCTGTTATAGAAAGTGGAGATAAGCCAAATTACGCTATAAAACACATCGCCCTTTGGAACAGGCAGGTTGAATTTATAGAAGAAGAAAGTATATTTGCCATGCCGGCCGTTTTCATTGAATTTGGTAAAATTAGCTGGCGGACACAAACCAACGGATTACAGGACGCAGACCTTACAATAGGGCTTCATGTGGTAACAAACGCTGTACCTGAAGGGTTCGACGGTGACACTTTCCATCTTGATTTATTGGATAAAATAAACCGTTGTTTATACGGCTTCAGTACAGAACAGTTAGGTTCTTTGGAACGGACGGCTTCTATTCCGTGCCACGACCACGAAGAAATATTGGATAATACGGAAGTCTTTAAATGTTTGGTACATGATAACTCGGCAGTCAAAAAAATGATGAAACTGCCTGCCATGCCGAATATTTCCGTTCATTAAAACAGGGACAGTTGCAACGCTTCCTGTTTGGCGATAACAGCAGGATTTGCGGCCGCATTTATATAGTTATAGAATGTCTTTTCCGATATACCATAAATAGGCCAAATATACTTGCGCCAAATCGCCCGGTTGGATAAACCGGTTTTTGCGTATTCGTCGTATATTTCATTTACTTCCTTAACGCGTTTTGCGTATGAACAGCCTGTTAAACTCATGTATTGCGGATTTAGAACAAATACAAAATTATCAATTAAACGCCGTACCACAAAAGAAAAGCGGGATAAATTTACTTATCCCGCTTTCCGTAAAGTGGCAACATCACTTTAAAGCATCAGAATTGAATTATACGTTGCCATTATAGCGGCTATTTCAATCCAAAACATCCAGTTCTTTTCCTGGCTAAATCCGGCAACACATAAAAAAAGGCAAAAGAAAGCAGGGACAACCACCAAAAGCCGGCCGCGAAACACCATATTTGAGAAAACAGACAACAGATAATCGCCGCAGTATAATGCACTGTATTTGTCAGTCTTTCTTTGAATTGTGCCGCCGTACCAACGAAAGCCAAGCCTGCGGCAGAGAGAAAGCAGGTAAACTGATAACCTTCCGGTGTCACATTCAGCCAACCGGGTAACAAAAAACCACCAACACCGTAACAAAATGCAGTAAACAGCCAACCTAACCCCTTTCTTTTTTCCTCTAAAAGATAGTAGGTGTTACTAATAGACCACGGAACACCAAACATAAAAACCATACTGCCAATATACAGCAGAAATATTGCTATTGATGCGAAAATTAAGTTCATGGGATTATTACTTTATTGCTTTGTTAATATTAGTATTCTTACCGTCACAATAGCCATTATAAAAAGCCTCTATAATATCTTTCTTTTTCGTTTTAGGGGCTTTTCTTTCCACAGGTGTATAACTATGCATATAATCATTTATCAGTTGATTATGACAAACAACAAGCGATTTTTCCTGCACTTCATTTGCTTTTGCTTCAATGGTTAGTTTTTCCCTTAGTCCATAGGCACAACCATTCAGGTACGAAGCAATATATTTGCGTTTATACTTTTCTGTTCGTATAGCCCCACGTTTGCCGTTTGCAAATTCTTTATACCTGACCGGAGCCAATTTGCGGAAGATACTGCGCAGCATATCATATAAATAGATAACCGTTGAAGTATTTGCTTCTGTTCCTACTACAATCATATTTGTTTGACCGGAAATCAGGAAAACTTTGCAGTAATTAAATTCACATATAACATTCATAAGCAAGCGTTTCCAAAGGCCGTATGTGTCTTTAAAACTAATATTTCCGGTTCTTTGTACCCGCAAAGACTCTTTTCTTTCTTCCGGGTTAATATCCATCAATGACAAATTATATTGTGTCAACAGTCGACTAATCGCAGCCGCAGCGGCATTTGCTTCACCTTCTGACCCGATTTTTTGGGCTGATTGTTGAAGGCGCATTAACTTTTTCAGTCTTTCAACTATTTTATTTGGTACTTCTGTTTCCATTTTATTCCTTTTAATTTTGCTTATATTCGCTGTTTTTTTAATGTTAATTAACCGACAATCGTATAATCTTGTATTTCGCCAACTCCAATATCAATCGCTCCTTTCTTCCCATCAGGCAGAACGCTGACTCGTGCATTTCCCAAATACCGAATAAAACATTGTTGATATCTATTCAATACCTTATAGCTCTTCCCCTCTTTTTCCAAAATCATACCTTTTTTAATAGGCTTTCCAGTTGAATCTATCAAATACTTATCCAAAAAAGCATTTTCCAGTTCTATTATCTCTTGATCTAAAGGGGCTGTTTCCTCTTTATATCGGGCTTCAATAGCCTTTTTTTTATCCATAATAGCGAGCACTGACTTTGTCAGTAATTCTGCATCATTAAATCGTTCTGATATTTCCATGATTCGTTATTTTTTAAATTAAAAGTTTAGAAAAGCATATACGCCTGCGTTACACAAAGTGGCAATAATTAACCCCCTATCGCCTTCTGCCGGGCCTATATTCAAACTTTCGCTTACACCCGAAGGGATGGTAACAATTTCATCCCCACCAATCAAACAGAAGCCGGCAGAAACAATTTTCATTCCTTCTATATTCACCATATTATGTGTTACATGGTCGGGAAAAAGAACCGGCATTTTTAAGCCGGTTCCTTCTTGTTCAAATATGACATACTTCATATAAGCCTATTTTAAAGCGTTTCCGGCACGAATGCCATCACATAGGTTACAACATCACAGGTGACTATTACGCGCCCTGAACCTTTGCATTGTTCGCAAATATGGCCGTCTATGATACCGCGGCCGTCGCACACCTTGCAAGCTACTACATGCGGCGGAATAGTCCTTGTTCTTTTTATCCCTTTGGGTTCTTGCGTTTCCTTTGGCTTTCTAAATCTGTCTAAAATGTTTCCCATATCGTTTTATTATTTTAATATTACTATTTATTTTCATCAGCTACCCAGTTGATAGTCACAACTGCTTTTAATTTCTTATATCCCTTACAAACCGGGCATTCTACCTTTACACTTTCATGTGTCAGTTCATCCATTCCCCAAAACCAACCGTTCCCATGACAATACCCGCAGGGGACACCGCCGAATACCACCTGTTCTGTCGGGTGTTCTTTTGGGAAAAGCGGCGGCGATATTAATAACATTGGTTGTCGCTTGCTCATGCTTCTGTCATTCCTAAAGGTACACAAACCCATGCGCCATTCTCATTTTTTACTTCAGCCCGGATAAACTGTTTGCTTATCGCCGGTTGATAGGCTTCTTCTATTATTTGAACGCCTTCCATAAAACGGTCACTTCCGGTTTCTTCGGCAATCTTCCGGAGTTGCACTACACGGCTTGCCTTTAATGTGCCTTTCGCATCGCGGGCCAGCAAGCGAAGCACCATTTTAACAAGTGCCTTTGTTTTTTCATCACTGGCAAGCCCTTCGATGTACTCTTTAACGATTGCTATGCCATCTTCTACCGTATCGCGATAACCGTCCGTTGTATAGACACCGATAGTTATCCGTTTATCACCCTGTGAGTTGGTAAACGTATCGCTGCGCTGACCGTCTTTTTTCAACTTTAGAACATCGGCTTTCATTTCAATAACGTGCCTGAAATCATCCAAAATCGACTGCTTTGTTTCCTTAATACCTTGACTAAGGCGCATTAAGGCCGGAACTGTCTTGTCAATGGTTTCATCCACCAAATCGCGGTAAGCCTCACGATCTCTTTTAGCCTGTTCTTTGGCATTCTTTTTAGCCTGTTCGGCCTTAAATTCATTGAACTGCTTCAGTTCCTCGTCCGTCATTTCAACGGCTTTCTTTTCTTCTGTCATAACTTTATTAATTTAATTGTGAATAATCCTTGTTTTTATCATTTTTCCGCATTATCAACCGCAATTTGATACACAGAAGTTCCAATTCTTCAACTGTCAATTTTCCGAACTCCTTACCGGAAATTCGCGGGTTTTTACAGTAGGCGTTTACGCGGTTCCAGTCGGTTGTGTCAATTCCATTCTTTTGTAAAAGAAGAAGGGCCGCCGACCGTTTGCGTCTTAGTTCCTCTCGTGCAATTTCGCGGGCTTTATATCCGCCTACCTGTCTTTGCATACCGTCACACATGGCGTCGTATTCTTTATCGGTCAATTCCTTCAGGGAAGTTGTACGGCCGTTTGTGTATTGCCGTACCAATTCCACTTTTAATTCTTCTTTGTCCGATGTGGGCATCCGGTTAAGAAGAGTATAAAACCGGGCATAATTTCGTTTCATATACAATCTTCTTCTGTTAGTCCATATTCAGCCATCAGAGCGTCGTGTGAAAGATTAGTGAGGCGTTCTGATACTTCACTATAAATAAAAGACTGGTCGCTGAAAGAAAAGCCTTCGGCCTTCTTTATCGCACTGTTTAAAATTGCTTCAATCACATCATCCACGACTATGTATTTAAAATTGTTTATTATTCATTCCAATATTGCGCAGCACCTTCAGCCCATATCGTAAAGTGATTGCCCGGCTTTGTGATAAACCGGCCTTTACAAATTGCCCGGAAGCCCTGCACGAATATTTTTACATCAGCATCATAAGCCACCTTTTTTGCTGCCCGGCCTTCAGGTTTCACTCCTTCGGCATGGCTAATAAATATCAGCAGCTTATTACGGTGCTTTTCCTTCATTGCCTTGTAGGTCGCATAAGTAAGCCCGGAGTATTGAAAACTATCCACAATGGCGATACCGGCACTTCTCCGTTTTAAAAGGCGTTCAGACAGTTCATTCATTGGTTCCCGGTCAAGTATCTGAAATCTCCCGTTAACTTCATCCATGCGACACCGGTTCAAACTGTTTTGAAGCGAAAGCCCTGTACTTTCTTCCAAGCTGTCATAAATCACCTTGTCAAACTGGCATAGATACTTGGCCAACTGCATAACGAAACTACTTTTGCCATTACCACTGTCACCCCAAATAATCCAAGTGCCTGTGCGGTCAGGCGTTCCGAATGCAGCTTCCCATTCATCGGTAAACGGGAAGCTGGGTATATTCATAGATTGTATCTCTTTAGGAGAATAAGCCCGTTTCATCCTTTTGCGTATCTACATGCAACCTTGCAACGGGTCGCGGTTACTATTTTGTTAGCTAACTCCAAATTATCCAGTTCAATAATTATCAAACCGGCTGTTTTCGCCCGACGTACACAAATATCACAGGGATATTCACCTTCATTCCACAATAACAGCACATGCGCAGCATATTGCGGCTCCATTCCGAGTTGATAAATCTTTTTCATCATACCAAGCCCCCTTTTCTTATTTTTTCAATTTCTGTATACACCCGGCGAAGGCTTCCGCCGGTACGGTTTACCACTTTCATAATTTCAGTCCCTTCAGGCGCATTTAATTTGGCGACCATTGCGGCTTGTGCCTTCAGGAAGGCTTCGCGTTCTTTCCCGTCTTCCGGGGTTACTTTACTGTACCTGTCACCATAGCGGGAAAACATTTCGGTATAACCTACCTTTTTGCATTCGATAGACCGGTTCATTTTTTCTTTCAGGCCGTCAGCCCCCATCATGTACCAAGCGCAACAACGTTCCGTAGCGTTCCAAAGGGCTTTCAACTCCAAAAAGGCTTCATATTGCAGGTCGCCCCCTTCATCAAGAATAATTAAAGGGTGTTCCAGCGTTTTCAGATAAAAACACAGGTCGTCGTAAACGTCGCAATACCTGCCGTTGTTGTTTACTCCAAATTCTTTCGCAATGAAGCGTATCAGGCGTTGTTTAGTCTTTACCTGTGAACAATCGACATATATGGCGTTCTTGTGGTTCTTTACATACAGGCGGGCCGTAAACGTCTTACCTATATTCGCCATATCGCATAACACTGCGGAAACACTGCTTTCTTGACACATTGCCAACTGTTCGGTTATATAGACAAAAGTCGGCGTTTCGGCCGCTTGCCACTGAATTTCATTATTCAGCGATACATTCAAGCGACGGGCAAGGCAAATCCAATTTGTATCGCTAACCTGTTTGTCAATTTTCCCTTTTTTCAGTACATTGTACACGCTGGCCGAAATGCCAAGTGCGGCGGCGTGCTTGTTATCCGAAGGGTAATTTTCTCGGTTTACCGTAATGGCTTCGAGAATACGTTGTTTAATATCGTTCGTTACTTCCATGTTATAATAATGTTTTAATGTTATTCTAATACTGTTATATACTTGCTACGCCCCGGCCTTTGTAGTCGCTGAATTGAGCTATCAGGCTATCGGCATCCGTTTCTACATTATCAACCTGTATCGGCTTCGCCGTTGCTTTCGCTATCTTTTTGGCGGTTTCTGCTTTCATCACCACCACCGGGGCAATAGCTTCTTTCTTAGTCATTGCGTCGAACTGGCTGATTAACTTGTTTTGCTCTGTCATTACCTGTTTGTCCTTATCCGTCTGTTCGGCTTCCGATGTATTGAAGGTTCCGACATTGCTTAACTTATCAAGTAGTACGCCGTTTTGGTAGATATACACATCACCCATGTTTCCTTCTTCATCCGGCAGGTAATAGGCATCCACTTGGTTATTATTGGGGGCAAGGCGGTCGAGAACTTCTGGACTGCTTAACCAAAGGTCTGTATAGTTTACGCGGCAATAACTGTTTCGTCTGATACTTGTTTCTACGTGTTCACCAATGAAACGGTATAAAATAGCCTTATCAACAGGCTGCAAAGTCGGGTTCATATTACTTTCAAGCACCTGCCAGCGCGTCATACCGGGATATTTCTTTTGATTGGGGTGCAGGGAATGATTAAATTCGTGAACATCCGCAATATCTTCCTGAATAAGCTGCTCCCATGTGTAATACTGCTTTTCTTCGTAAGTGTCGTTATATTCGTCACTTATCTTTTTACTTTCTGCCCTGTATTTCTCATTTTTGGCATAAAAGCGGCCTATTCCTAAATGGTTTTTGTGTTCAACACTGCGTTTCTTTGCGCCGTTTAATGGTTCTGCAAACTTTTCCTGTGAGTTTAGCGGGGCACAGAAACGAACAAAGGGAAACATCGTACCGGCTTTTAAAAAACTATCTTTCCACTGGCTCATAAGGTGGTTTTCCACTTCGACTTGTGCCGGGCAATTCCAACCGTTACGCTCCATAAGACGAAACATATCGCGGAAACAGTCTACCACTAAATCAACGTTCTTATTACGGTTGTAAGCAAGGCCGACTACACATTGGCTGGTTACGTCATAGGCATAATAAGCCTTTGGACGTTGTTTGGTATCCTTCAGCTTACGTGGCAAATCGCGGTCGTCGAACGAAATCTTACTGAAAGAAAATTCCGGGGCGTGGCGGTGTACATGCGGGCGTTCATTGTGCATGAATGTGCTCCAACTCATAAGTCTGTGATTTATCAAGACCTGATTTTTAGGCTGGTTCAGATAGTTGTTTATAGTGGATTGACTAAGCCTGATCGGGTTTCCTTTCTTATCCACAAATTCCGCCGGGTTAAATATCTCGCCGGTTTCCGGATTGCAAACAGTCAACTCACCGGCTATAAACATGTTGTACATTTCCCACACGTTTTTATTCCACGGCTTGTTCGGCAATGTCGCCAAACTAAGCAGTAAACTTTCAACCTGCACATTGACAAGCCTTGTGTTCTGATTACCGAACTTTTTGCTTATCAGGCTTATGTAGCTGTTTTCTTGAAAGTCCTTCACTTTCTTCTTGAAGCGGTTTACCGAAAGCGGCAGACTATGCCCAAACTCTTTTTGAAAGAAGCTGATCGCACCGGCCATTTCTTCCCAACGTATTTTGTCGTTCTGCATGACAGCCCGTTTCATCCTGACATCATTCATCAGGCGGACAACTGACTGTAAAGCGGAAGCATTCAATGTATATTCCTGCTGTTGTTCCGGTTCCAGAGGCTTGCCGGAAGGCAGGCGGAAGCGGGAATAAAAGCTGCGGGCATCCGCATCCACTTCCCAATGCGAAGCGAACCAGTTTCTTAAAATCTCAGCGTCCATACTTCCGTATTTTTGTTCAACTAACTTTTTATATTTATCCGGCAGACTATCCACGGAAACAAGGGATTTTACCCCACGGCCTATACCTTTACGAATCACCTGTATTATTTTACGATAAACCAACTGATCGAAACAGCTAACTGTCATTATAGGAGCTTTCGTTACATCTAACCGATAGTCCCCTAAAAGCGGTCGGTCGTCACGTGTTAGGTCATCTTTTGATATACACAATATTTTTCCGTAGTACTCCATAGTGATACTTTAAATTCGGGGGCCGTAGGCCATTCTCACAACTTCATCCTGAAGGTTCATAAAATCAGAAATCATCAAACTGCTTTCTACTCTCTTCACTTCTTTGCCATTTATAAAGGCAACGACTAAAGGAAAATCATTATGTGATATGATTTTAACACGTTTCCCGAAAGTCTGCGTCATTGTATGCTCTGCCGTTTGATGGGTTGTTTCCCAGTCCATAGCAAAACCGTCATTGATAGTAAAACCGCCTAATTCCTTTATTGCCGTGTAACGGATTTTGCGGGCCAGCTCACTGTCGCTTTCAAAAGTCAATGCTTTCCATATCATCACATCCGTACAGTCAAATATCTGACGCAATTTGCCTTTGCCGGCCCTGTCTAAATAAATATGCTTTTTCATCGCTATATTGCTTTATTGTTAATACTCTGTTTTAAATACCTTCCGCTATTCTCACGAACCGCGGAAGTTTTGCTACATTTGTAGCATGTCTAACTAAAATTTAATCTACCATGAATAATCTTGATTTAAAGCAGATTACCGCCCAACAAATTGTTATCTACATGAAACTCAAAAAAATCGAAAAGAAATTAGATGGTAGTACATCATTGCTTGATACAACTATCTCTATTCGCGAATTTGAGCAAGAAGTAGAAAAAGTACTTGAACGGCTCAGCGAATGAAGTATTCGCCGCGACTCCCCTCGGGCGGGTAGAAGTATTCTTTCTTATACAATAGAATGCCGAATAAGCGGTATTCTATTGTTGAACTAATAACATAGTTTCCCCTAACTTCACATTTGAATGTTTTTCTGATCATAATCATTCCTCCTTTATTTAATTATTTCAATCGTACAATCATCCAATTTCCCGGCAAGGACTGCCCTTACATAAGCCATCGCACATTCACCGGAAGTGGCTACTACAAAATCCGTCTGGCCTGTTCCCGTAGCCGCTATATCCTCGTGAGCGTTGAACTTCTCTATCAGGTTCGGCATCTTAAACTGTTCCGCTTCATCAATAAATACTTTGATTGCTTTCATATTTTACCGTTTTAATTAAGTTCAATTTCTATTGTGTCAAGCAAATTGCCAGTAATCATACTGTTTACAGCCAGCTCCGCAACTCTTACACAGTTTTCTTTCATCCACCTTTTAGCGTGATTGATTGCAGTCTGTTTACTACTACCGTCCGGTATTGATACGCCCAAATCATTATAGCGTTCATCTGTCAACTCAAACCAGTACCTTTTCATATTTTACTTCTTTAATTATTGAACTATCGAGCGTTTTTCTTATATTTACCGCCCGTTAATATCTTTAACACGCTGCAAATCTATAGACTATTTTCGATTTGGGCAAATTATTAACCGATTATTTTCGATAAAATGAAAGCGATTGATAGATTTTACGAGTATTTGACCGAAAAAAGTCTAAAACCGACCAACGTAGAAAAGGAAATAGGCTTATCTAATGGCTATTTAAGTGCCCAAAAAAAGCGTAATGCAGATATGGGAGAAGGCATGATGCTAAAAGTTATAGACTATTTTCAGGATATTAATCCAATTTGGCTTCTTACAGGTGAAGGTAATATGCTGAAAGACGCAAATCCTTCATTAGCAGATTTAGTACGAACAGACCCAACAAAAAACATTAATTACATACCGCCTACAACCCCGATAGGCAGTATTCCAAATGAACCCGAAGCTATACCGTTTGCAGAAGCCGCACGCAACGGCTTGCATCCAATTCCTTTAGTGACACAAAAGGCGGCAGCAGGTTTTGGTAATGGTGATTTTTCCATTGAAGAAGCCGATGTGAAAGAATACTATGTTATTCCTAAATTCAAATACTGCCATGTTGATTTTATGATTGAAGTTTCCGGTTTATCCATGTACCCGCATTTTAATCCGGGCGATGTTATTGCGTGTTCTATACTTCGTAATACTCAATTTCTACAATGGAACAAATGCCATGTAATAGCCACACGCGAACAAGGTATATTGGTTAAACGTATTATGCCGGGTGAAGATAAAAAACATTTGCGTGCCATTTCTGACAATAAAGAATATCCACCTTTCGACATACCCGTTGACGAAATAACCGGTATCGCCGTTGTTGTTGGCTCGGTTGGCCTCGAATAGCACATATTATAGTACGCACACGCAGTTTTTCTCCAACAAATAGATGTATATTGATGTAACATGCTGATAATAAGGTATTTATAAACAAATATAATATTCTTTTGCCTGTTATTTATGTGGCTTTTTCTACCCATTTAAACGGCTTTTTCTGTCAAAACAAGCCGTTTTATGTTGTTTTTATATATTTTACAAGCATCATATTACATGTTTTTGTAAGTCTTTTGTAAGTGTTTTAACATATATTTTGTACGTGTTTTATGTAGGTGTTTTTGTAAGGCATTCAAGTAAAACAAGATGTTAGAACACCAATAAAAAAGCCGTTAGAATACCATATCAAAGGCATTCTGACGGCTTCTAATATTCAATGTAACAACACTTTAACTTCCGCCTCTAATAAGGTGGGATTGCTTTATAATAGCTTTTCGGGTAGGCAAGGACGTTCCATCACTTAAACCGGCATGTAGAAGGGTACTTTTCTTAATACCGATACGTTCTTCGTCCAGTGTTTTGAATATGGCAGATATACTACCAAAATAGAAATCTTTTTTCTCAAATATCAGGTGTACATGTATCACCTTTGTTTCTGTCTTTCCCATGCGTATTTGGAATTTTATTTTTGCAAAACTACCAAATAATAAGTATTTAGAAGTTTTTCTATCGTTAAACTACCCCAAAAAAGGAAAAATAAAGAACGGCAAAAACAAGCCGCCGGAACCAGCCTTTTTAGAGGCGATTTGGCAACGTTTCATGATAACTCTATAAAGAATAAACAATCAGCCCTAAAAGCATTCAAATTGAAGGAAAATCGTTATATTTGCTCAAAAGAACTGGGTATGGATTTATGTGAAAAGAAGAAAGAATTTCAACGTCTTTTGCTGTCTGGAAAATATACACAGACCGAAATATCACAGAAACTACAAGTTTCGAGAGTTACTATCAATCAATGGGTAAAGACCTTACCTGCAACATCTTATATTAGAATTAGAAAGAATCTTATAAAAGAACTTGACCGTTTATCCCAATCTCCACAAGGCAACGAAGAAATGATATTTAAGTATATTCAGAACCTTGATATTTTAGATAGAATGATTCGAAAAGCAAAATATATTCCTGAAATATAAGGCGTGTAAAGCAAAATGTAAACTTACGGGGTATTTATAACTCGATTTGCCATATTTAAGTAAAAGCAGTGTCAAGTTTGTGTTAAGCAAAAACCGTTTCGTTTTAAATTGGCGTTCGTGTCCTATTCTTCTGAAACGCCTATGAATAAGGGCTTTCCGTGTAGTTCTGTACTATCCATAGTTAAACCGCTTCGTTTTGTGCCCCATAGGAATGTAGCGAGCGTGCCTTGCGTGAGATTTATTTACCCGCT
>UMDQ01003443.1_pt1 | contig 27778 bp, 26 predicted proteins | sample 1964531 | NCBI WGS metagenome assembly UMDQ01 (sample SAMEA4835998, study PRJEB28245) | human gut metagenome | biome: gut microbiome; material: fecal sample | place: Denmark | collected 2008
TACAACTAATTTATATAGTTATGTAGGTTTCCCTTTATTTATATTTAGAGTCTATAGGCTACTGTATATTAAATACTATAGGGGCATTTTTCATTTGGAGCTTCAATCACAGTAAATGACAGATCTTCTTTACCATGGTGGCCTACATGATTTTCCCAATCACGATTCCAATCCTCAATAAGGCGGAAACACTTAGGAGGTAATAATTCACTTGCCGATTCAGCCCATAGTTCAACAGTCGTTACATTTTGGGGACCTGTTGCTTCATCAAATACTCTCTCCGTAACTCTAACTTTATATTTTTTCATACTCTTTAGATAATTTCCTACTCTTTCAAAGGCTTTTCGGAACCCGCCTATAAATTAACTATCTCTGTAAGCTTACATTGCAAAGATATAGGGATAGAGAACCAAGAACAATTATAAATTTTGGATAGGTTGATTGATCTTTCAGAAACGAAAAAATTTCTCTTAAATATATTAACCCTAAAAATTTAACGAATCAAATAACCAAGCCTAAAAACAATTTATGAAGAAAATACCCAAAAAATCTAACCGAACGAATCAAATGCCGCAACGCTTTGTTAAGGTACAACTCAAATGAAATAGAATGATGAAAAGAAAACTTGAAATACATAAGATTGACGTATCCAGCAGTTTGCCGATCCCATACGCAGATGAAGGTATACGGGCTGGTTTCCCCTCACCGGCACAAGACTATATGGAGCAAGCCATAGATCTGAACAAAGAGCTAATCAAACATCCTGCCAGTACATTCTTTGGACGTGTAGTAGGCGATTCGATGCGGGATGAAGGCATAGAAGAAGGAGACATTCTGGTCATCGACAAATCACTGGAATTACAGGATGACGACCTTGCCGTGTGTTTTATTGATGGAGATTTTACTGTAAAGCGGGTACGAATTGAACCTAATGCCGTCTGGTTAATACCGGCGAATCCGAAATACTCCTTGATTAAAGTAACAAAGGAGAATGAATTTATCGTCTGGGGAATAGTGACCTATACAATAAAAAAGAACAGGAGAAAAAGATAATGTTTGGACTAATGGACTGCAATAACTTCTACGCAAGTTGCGAGAGAGTATTCAATCCGGCTTTAAACGGTAAACCGATCGTTGTTTTAAGTAATAACGACGGATGTGTTATTGCCAGAAGTAACGAAGCGAAAGCATTGGGAATTAAAATGGGAGTTCCGGCTTTTCAGATTAAAGATGATATTCAGAAATATGGTATATCTGTCTTTTCATCGAACTATACGTTATACGGCGACATGTCCGGACGCGTGATGTCCATACTGGCAGAACAAGTGCCGGAAATGGAAATATACAGTATAGACGAAGCATTTCTTAACTTGGAAGGGATTCGGAATATTCAGTCACTCGGAACAGACATTATAAACAGAGTAATCCGCGGAACCGGCATACCTGTTAGTTTGGGTATCGCCCCAACCAAAACACTCGCAAAGGTCGCCAATAAATTTGCAAAGAAATATCCTGCTTACAATCGCTTATGTATCATCGATACGGAAGAAAAGCGCACCAAGGCCCTGCAACTTACTGAAATTGGAGACATCTGGGGGATCGGTCACCAGCAAGTTGCCAAGTTAGAAAAACAGGGAGTCAAAACAGCCTATGACTTTACCGAGTTGCCCGGATCTTGGGTGCGTAAGAACATGACTGTAGTCGGAGAAAGGACCTGGAAAGAACTTCAAGGCATTTCCTGTATTGATATGGAAACCACACCACCGGCGAAAAAGCAGATATGCACAAGTCGGTCATTCGGCAAGATGGTAGAGAATATCGATACAATGTCGGAAGCAATCGCCACTCACGCTTCTACATGCGCAAAGAAACTCCGACAACAGAAAAGCTATGCGATGTCACTAATGGTATTCATCCATACGAACAACTTCCGTAAAGATTTGCCACAATATTAGAGGAATACAGTTGTACATCTTCCGGTACCGACCAATGAAACATTAGAAATTGTACATTATGCACTGGCCGGGCTAAAAACGATTTTCATGCAAGGCTATCAATATAAGAAAGCCGGAGTTATTATCACCGAAATAACCGATAGTACCCAATTGGGACTGTTTGATTCAGTAGATCGCGAGAAACGTGAACGTCTTCAACAAACAATAGATAAGATAAACGGTAAACACAGCCGGCTCGTCAAATTAGCGATTCAAGGGACAGGGAGGAATTGGAAACTTAAACAAGAACAACTATCAGGGCATTATACCACTGACATCAATCAGATTATAAGCATTAATTGTACCTCCACAATTCCATGTCAATTAAAACAATAAAGCTGTTTCTTCGGAGAAAAGAAAGAATCCTTTTAGATGGAATATAATATATGATTAAGTTGAAAAACTGTTGCTCCAAAGATATAATATTATAAAAAAGGCAGCTTATTAGAGCTACCTTAATTATATCATTTTTTATTCCTCCTTTTATCCCTCGTAATATATCGCCATAGCAATATATTGTTCATCACTCAAATTAACAACCTTAACAATCTTTTGGATTCTATTAATCATTAAAAAGCGATTAACTTTAATCTCGACTTCCTGAAATGATGTTCCAGTAATTATTACACATTTAATCATAATAATATAATTTATGCAGATTCATTTTTTCTACTAGTATATATCTCTTCCTCTTTATCAGAATACATGTCTGATTGAACTAAACGAATATATGAACTCATTCTTGGGTCAGTAAATCGATACACTCCTTTCGTTAATCTTCTCAAGATTTTATCACCTTCATTAGAAACAAGTTTGCTTAAATATTGGTTTAACCTTTGCTGAGTTATTTCTTCTTCAAATATAATCTTATAAATGAATTTAATATCTTTACTTCTTATAAACTCATCATAGCACAAAGCTGTTGCATATAAAACTTTGCGATAAACCACCATTGTGGATGAAGACTTCACAGTTTCTTCATACGATTGCCTCAGAGAATTTTCGCAATCAATAATGGATCTCTCTATCGCCTCATTAACTTCTTCAATATTTATGTTTTTTTGTTCATTAATAATTACTATTTCCGCAGCCTTCAATGCTATCAAATGCGTAAAATGAGGATATCCTGAACTTAATCTACAAATACGAAACATTGCATCCCTTGTAAAACTCAGATTCAATTTAGCGGATCCGCTTTTTATAATATCGACAAGTTCTCTTTGAGACATTTTAGAAAGCTTAATCTCTTTCAAACATCTTTGTACAGAAGGATGCCCAGCTGTTAGTTCTTCTGCAGAAGCAGCAATTCCAACAACAAATATTTTAAAAGAAGAGTTAGAATCACTTAATAATTTAATCAACTCAGCAACTTTATGCTTATCATCTTTGCTCTGTATAGAGTCAAACTCATCTATAAGTAACAATATATTAGCATCTTTAATTCTATCACAGATCCATGAAGGAGATTGAGCTTTATCTAAAAAGCCACTACGCTCTGTGCTCCTTTGATAGCCAAACGTCCCACTTATAGTTAGATTACTTGATACATTTTTAGTTTGAATTGAAAGATCTATTCCACATTTCACCAAAACATCTTCAAATATAGTACAAAAAGAATCTGACTTAGAGCATCGCTTTATCACTAATTCTTTCTCTGCTATTTTAATTAGTTTACTTGATGCAACATTAGCGAGTGAACTTTTTCCAACTCCCCTATCTCCAAACAATAACACATGTTGTCCAGGAGTATTCAAAGTAGAGAGAATTTGTTGCACCTCTGCCATTCTCCCTCTAAATAAATTTTCTTGATTAATAGGAGTATGAGGAGTGAATACTGTCCGTACCCCACTATCCTTTAATCTTCTCTCATCTTCGTAAAATATATCTTCAGAGTCGCACATAATAATAACGAATTAATGTTTTCAAGTATTTCCTACATATTCATATAGATTGTTTTGATGATTCTGTTGCCTAAATTCTAATTATCCCCCCTGACTATTTATAAAAACTTTGATACATTATGTTTTTTACTTGTCAAAATACCATATACATTGACAATACAAAGATAAACATAAAAACGAAACATATATAGTAAGAACTTCAAAAAATTGCTATAATGTAAATATTGTCATCCTCACAAATTACAACTCACTTCAACACTGGCATAAAGCTCAACTCATCCCCAGCTATTCCGCACCTATTCTGCATGACCTAATACGAACTAGCTTCACTTTACTTGCAACAAATAGGGTCCAACCTTAATTTATCTGAACGCATTTGTATAAAGGATACATTGCAAAAATGTAAAATAAGGGAATAAAAAGCAATTGTATATTTTAAATAGCGGAACAAATCTTCCAGATGCAGAAAGATTTCTTTTGAATGAAAAAGCCTCGACTCCTAAGAATCGGGGCCAGCAACTTAATGATAAGATACTTCTACAGTGCGAAAATAATATTTTTATGCGAAGTAACAACTATTATTAGAAATTATAGCATATTAAGCCCACCGTACGTGTAAGACTATAGCATTGAAAACTAATTATTTATTTTCCATCATCCTAATCCGTACAAACATTTTATCCATAAGGTATAAATAGATTGGGTAACGCTTCTTTATATCAAAAGAAATATTATTCTACTCCAGATCCCGTTTGTTCAAATATTTTAGTTGATATATGATCTACAACTCCGTTAACTTTATCAACGAGATCTAAAACCTGGTCTTTAGTTATGTGAATTTGGTGTAAATTTACGTCATGTCCCATACGGTGAACTAAATCATGGCGTATTTTTATTTCAGAAGCCAAAGATAAAATATTCGCATCGACATTAAAAGCTGTTTTAAAAAGAATATCTACTTTGTTATGGTTATGATAAACAATATATTGAACTTTACTAATAAATGTTATTTCTTTTGTAAGACGATCCTTACCTTTTAAAATCTTATATTCACGACTATTTTTATCTTTCTCTAGTATTTTAATATTTCGCTGTATGACCCTCTTATAAATAGTTTCATCATTACAAACTTGACGCATAAATGTTTCATAAAGATACAGTTCCAACGCACCAAAAACTGATATATACTGCTGTTGATAAAAAAGACCTTCTCTGTCATTAGGAATTTCTGTTTCATCTAACAATTGCAATACTGAATCCATATTACTTTTATACCTTTCATAGGACCAACGATGATCATCTGCAAAAAAATAGATATTTCCGCTTTCAATACCGCTGCATGAAACCCCTCCAGATACATAATAATTTGTAAAAATAGAGCCATAATCTTGTGTAATTGTTAGCGTTCCATTTTGGGGAGCTAATATTTTAGCACCTTCTTTATAATCATCGGTTGCACCAGCTACGATGTTTCTAACATACATTATGCCACTTTGGACAAAAAGATTACCTTCTACAAATATATTATTACCCATTCCATTTATTATTTGCGCAAAGATATCAAAAGCTATTTAAATATTACTTGTTTCTTGTTTATTTTTTATTCATCAGGATGTTTTTACATAGAATACCACAAAAAAGTATAAATTATATATGATAAAGATACTGTCTATCTCTCAAATCACCAATAATCACCACTCAAACAAATTACAACTCACCCCAACCCCGACATAGGGGGTTGCCTTATTCCCGGAAAAACCGTATCCAACCTGCATACCCAACCCGAATCGCTTGCGTCTCCTGTTAATCGGAGTAACCGTTACGATCTGAGATTTAGTATACGTCTCAATGAAATCGAGATTAGGACGGAATCCACTAATTACGGCTCGATATTCATCCGTCTTGTATTCCTTCTTCTCAATGGGAAGTACAACAGGTACAGAATCTACCTCCAACGAATCACCTACAAAAATAGGTAAATAGAAAGTATCCATTCGTACAACCTCGACTCGATACGGTTTTGGAACTGTATCACGAACCGTATCAATCACGGTCACCGTATCGCTGATTACTCCGCCTGGTGCGTGTTCCACCCTTGCCGGGCGAAACACGATAAACAGGATAAGAACAATTATGATAATGTAAGGCAAATATTTCATGGACGTATGATTACAGGTTTCATAAAATTAGAGAACTCCTTCCGCACATCAAAGCATGGGCAAACCTTGATATACTCAAACGGTTCTACCTCACCGTCATCATTCAGGTCAGGCGATGTATCCCGGTGTCCGAGCACTTCGATGATAGGATACTCTTTACAAAGCTTTGCAACCAGATTACGAAGTGAAACTTTCTGCCAGTCAGTCCGGGTATCAGCTGGTTTCCCGTTGGCATCCAGACCACCAATATAGCAAATGCCAATGCTATGTTTGTTATACGAAAAATCTGAGAACCCTTTCGTATTACAGTGTGCACCATCGATGCTTAACGGACGTCCATTCTCGACAGTACCGTCAAGGTCTACTACAAAATTGTACCCGATCTGGTTAAAACCTCTCTGTTTATGTATCCGGTCAATGTCTTTTGCACGCAGATCCTGTCCGGCACGTGTGGCCGAACAGTGAATAATGATTGAATCAATTGTTTTCATTTCTGTACCTCCTTTATTTTATTGATTAACTCCAACGCATCTTTCTCAGATGCACATTTGATGATATTAGCTATTACACTGGGAAGCTCCGCAGCATGACTGCGTTTCCGTCTGTTATGTTCTATCAAACTACGGAACTCGATATAAAGCACACCGGCAGTGATCAGCAAAGTAATGTATGGCAAAACATACCATGCAAACATCAATCCCAGTGTATCAAACATCAATCCAAACAGCATCAAGCGCCAGTAGTCACCGGCCTTGGCCACAGTCTTTCTAAGCCCCTTGCTCTGTATAGGCTCTTTCAGCGCCTTTGCAGTCTGAATACCATCCCACATGTCTATAAGCGTGGACAAAAACATAAGTAGCCAACATAGAAGAGTCACGCAAGCATGCCGGTAAAGATTTGAAAAGTCTAACGCAGACACAAAATTTAAAATTTCATTCATCTATCCATTTATTTATGATATTGTTATTTCATATTTCATACAGTTTAGTAGGCATGTATCCGTTATATTCGGATAACGGGAAAATAATGGAAGCATAACCGGATATTACACTGGATTTATAATCGCTTACAGCTGTATCAGGAACATATATGGCGACTACATTACCTAATCCGGCATACTCCAAGGTCGTAGGTGGAGTCGTAGATTTAAAAATGACCGTCACAGAATTGCATCCGTTAAACATACGCGATCCTATAATATCAAGATTCCCCTCAAACACAACGGTCCTTATCTTTTTGCAGTTAGCGTAAGACTGAGAACCGGACTTTATTATGTTTACGGGAACACATGAAGCCGCTATCGGGGTATTCTGAAACATTTCATACGAAGTGCTGTTAACATAACCTTTCAGTTCACCGAAATCACACTCTTCCAACGACACACAGTTTGAGAAAGAAAGTAAATTAAAGATTGTTGTCATTGAATCTTCCCCATATTCGAAAGAGTTGCACTTGAACCTTTTCAGTTTCGAACAATCGGAAAACCCTTTATTCATCGTATAGTGCCTTTCGGGAGGTATGATAAAGTCTTTCATCGTAAACTCCTCAAGCTCGGAACAATTATAAAAAGGCATATAATCACTCCCTCCTCCGGAAGATAAGAATGTGCAGGAATCCGGAAGATTCACTTTCTTTATCTTAGTTCCCATAAATGCACGTTGGTAGATCTGTTTAAGATTAGGGGGAAAGACAGCTGTTTCCAAATTGGTATTCTCAAAAGCCCCATATCCGATCTCCGTACAATTACTCAGACTCTCAAACCCGACCAAGGAAGTGATATTCTTATAATTTTCATTTTTATCACCTGACAGAAAGTATCTTGGTATCGATGTAATCAAGTCGGCTTCATCCCGGGTTATTCCACCGTCACCGTTGACATCCCATAGCTCAAAGACTCTTTGAGCGACTATCTTATCGGTAAAACGAATAAAATACTTACCGATCACATTCAGCTCTAACCTTTTAAAAGTTCCCCTCAAAGCCTGAATCGAATCCTCGTACGCATTCGCATACACATTTAAAGTACCGTCCAGCACCGGGTATTCATCCTCACCGGCCACACCTTCGCTGTCAAGACCTACATACGAGCCATCCGCCAAAGCGGCCAGCTTATCCAGCATGTCGGAAGTGTTATACGTTTCATCAAAACCGACAGCACGGACACGCTTCAACGAATGTCCGGCGCCTTGTCCCTGCTGTGCGTCCATGATCTGTGTCAGGAGCTTGATAGGCTGCATAAGCGGGCAGTCTGAAATGAAAAAGTCAGTGATTACGGCTGCGCATTCATCTATCAAGACACCACTGTTCTTCATTAACGGATAGTTCTTAAGAACGAGGTAACGGGACAAGGCGTTAAACTCTACCAGCTCCAATCCGCCGCCTGCCGGAAGACGAAGCTGGGTGATGGAAGTCCCGTCGATGTACACCTCCTTCAGGTGGCTGCAGGCGGTAAGGTTCAGAGTGCCCGCCAGCGTGGATATGCGTGAGAGCACAAGCTTCTGCAAGCTGACACAGTTGGAAAGTGTAAGCGACGAAATGGAAATCACAATGCCGGCAGTCTTATGCCCAAGCCGGATCTCGCGTAGCATCTTACCCTGTACGATCATGGAACCGGTGACGTTCTTGTCGTGCCAGTCCCCGATATCCTGCAGGTAGCTTGCCGCCTGAATGGCGTTCTGCTGGTCACCCGTACCTCCCAATTCGATTTCCATATGACAGACCTCACCGGCTTTCGTCCGGGAGCCACGGATGATACTCGTACCGTTGGCAATGGCAGGGTACATATCCATGGCCGGGGTGATGTCATAACCGATCGAGTTCCCGGCGGCACGTACTACGATGGTATCCGTTCCATTGGCACTGAACAGGCCGAAACTATACTTCGACATCATGTACAGTATCCTCTTTGTTATCCACCGCTGTTCGGCAAGATAGTGATCTCCCAGTGATTGCGTGATAGGATCGGTATCGTTCGTGTACCGCCCGTCATTGTAAGCTATCTTACCGTTTTCGTAGCAATACTTCGCATCTGCGTTATAGGCGTTCTGAGGGAAGTATTCCTGCGCTACATCAAAGTAATACTTCTGGTAGAAAGCGTACAGTTTCTGTAAGTCGTTACCGGACTTCAACCCGCCTAATGTCTGCATGGCTGTCATGGAACTTCGCATAGAAGCAATTTTCTCGTCCGGGAAAGCCAGTTCCATCAGGTTAAAGAAGTTATTTGTCTCACCGTTCCAGATAGCCGCCCCTGTTTCGTCCTTGTCATGTACCTCGACGCTGTATGACTTATCAGGCAATCCGCGGTTGGTGGTGTCGAAACGGGTGTCGGCATCATCCACACGCCAACGCCATCGGCTGGTATCCGTTCCGAAGCTGTAGGGATAGGTATTTTTGGCACGTTCATCGGTACCGGCATTGAACTCGACGTTGTTCATGAAGAACAGACAATCATTGATTTCCCAGTATTGCGGAGCGTCATTTCTGAACTTAGCTATACGAGAATTGATAAACAGTTCATTCAACTGGTCTGCCGTAAATGCGGACAGGTTTCCGGTATCCATGTAACCGGCCAGTTGCGTTTTCAAGTTTATGGTACCGTTCCCGATATCGGAAGCTATGAACTGACCGACGGAAGACTCGTAATAGTAGACATTATATTGGTTCACATCCCCGGCTTTCGCTATCCAGAACTCGTAGGGTTCGTTCTTGTAGGCGGAGGCCTGTCCGTTCAGTTCGGTCAACGTACCGATGAACGGCTTCAACCGTGGAGAGCACTGGTAGACGCAATTGTATGCCGGGATGAACTTGGATATATTCTCCACTTCGCCTTCACCCAAATCGAAACAGTTCTGCCCGTTGTACTGATACGCCTCTTCGTCTTCATTGTAGGCTATCAATCCCCGTGCCGGATTCCAGGGGACACGGAACAGGGTGAGCAGCGGTGAGTTGTCAGAACCTTCAATGCTCAACAGGTTAGGATAAGTATCTGTATCATACCCGAATGTATCGGCATCCCCCTTATCAGGACCGAATGTGTACAGTCCGCGGAAAACGTATAGCGTTTCACCTTCCTCGTTGATCTGTTTTTCAAAACATACAAAAGGAGCTTCCCAAACTGAGACACGCACTTTCCCGTCGGCTTGCATGGCTTCGTTCAGGATGCCAACCTCACGGATAAGGTCGGTATAGGAATTGACCGCACCGATCTTGTGGGATTGCATGGATGAAGCGTAGTTTTTCTTCGCTGTGAATTTACGCCCGGCAGGAAGATGGGGTGTCATCGCCCACTTCGCCCCCGCTGCGGAAGTTGTACCGTCCGCATAAGTGATGACAGACAGCTTCTTGTCGAGCTGGTAACGGGTATTCCAGATCCAGTATTTCATGGATGACGTACCTTGCCCCTTGGCCGTAACGTTATCGATAGATACGTTCCATTCAGGGTGCTCGTACCAGAACACCTCCAGCGTGCCTAACCGCTGAGTCTGGTCGGACATGGATGGGATGGTGTTGTCATACACCATCACATTCATCTGGTCTACGGTGTTGGCAAAGTCGATTTCCGAACCATTGGAGTCAAGGATGTCATTGTAGGCTTTGGCAATCGCCTTGTCGGCACGCTCCACCAGCCAGTTGATGTAGTTTGTAAGTACACCGGCAGAGGTCAGACCGCTGTCATAGATGCGGATACCGTATACGTCAACGTCAGCATAGTCCGAGCCGATGGTTATCTTCCCGTCCTGCGCGAAGTAATCGTTGTTCTCATACGTGAACTCCCGGTTCTTAACGCCATTTACGTACAAGACGCACAGGTTGAAATCCTGATTCCCGTAAGCGTCCGGAATGATTGTCAATGTGAGCTTGGTACGCTTCTCCTCAAAAGTATGCAAACTCTGTACTTCATCATTGCGCTGCACTTGCGAGTGCATGATGATTTCGTCCGCATAGATATTCAGGCCAATGAAATTGTCGCCGTTCGGAACGGACATGGTGATAAGCGGCTCCGTGTAATCAGTGACATTTGAAATCAAATAGTCAACCTCTATTGTCTTGCCTTTACGGGCCGCCTCCTTTTCAAATGGTTTGTAATCCACCGTCAGCAAACCGCCCGCCATGATACGAAGAACCTTGTTCCCGGCGCTATCCGCTGTCCAGGCGTCATTGCCCCAGTTCATGCCTTCCCATGTACAGGGGATAGCCGTACCGGTTATCTCGTTGATGACAGACTGCCGGTTGGACTGCCCGTTGCTTCGGGTCTTCGGATTCATATAGAAAACCGCGCCGGCAACGGCGGAATAACCCAACGAGTTGTCCACCGGGATGACTACCGTACTGCCCAGTTGGCTGTAACCGTCCATCACGGACACCTCGATGTTAAACTCCGAATTGTCCAAAGTGTCGATTTCCATCGGAATGGAAAAAGTATGTTTGGCCTGCGTGGTGATATTGTCCTCTTCAGAGGAATAGACCTGTTTCCCGTCCTTGTTCACGATAAATTCGGCGGAGGTATTTACTTCGTCACCGTTGTAGATCGAGTAATCAAACAGGGCATTCTCAGTCCAGTTTATAGCCTTTGACGTAACGTTGTTGATAGCGATCATCTTGACCGCTTCACCGGTAACGGCACACATCACATTAAAGGATACGACTTTGGTGGCCACGCTGCCATCAACGGTACTGACGTATGCGGTAACCTTGAAAACACCCGTCTTTCCCGGATGGGGGATGGAATAGTTATAAGCGGTTTCGGTATAGATCTGCGTACCGATATTCTCATCGTATTCCCGGTTATATCCACTGCCAACCACTGTAACGTGCAATACTTTGTTCACATTACCACCTATGTAGAGCGGAAGCGTGATTGCCCCGGTATAGGCGGTCCACCACCGGAAGTTGCTCGCGTTGATGGTCAACGAGGTCAGGGTCACGGTCCATACGAACGCAGGGGTGGTGACTTCGGTCACTTCCCCGGTCACTTTTACCATGACGTTATTAGCACCCGATGTGAGGAACTCGGTCACGTCAACGGAAGTAATGCCGGTGGAGTTGATATACATTTGCTTCTGAACAACATAGTCCCCATCACCGTTCTTTACCGAGACCTCACATAAGCCACGCTCGTTGGTGTTTTCGTAAGGGTCCAGTGCCGAGTAACGTTCCTGCGAGATGAACTTAAACTTGATGATACAAGGTTCGTCCTTGCTGGCCGAAAGTGTCTTCCCGTCCATTTCATTGACTACACGCACATACCGCTGTACCACAGTCTGACCGCCGGTCGTGTTAAGCGGACCGCTGACTATCTCACCGTTCGCTTCCGCATACAGGTCAGTGCCCTCGATGAAGATATTGTCGATCTTCCGCGCCATTTCATCTTCCATTAGGCTCAAGGAACGCTTGAATGCGGTGATGGACTGGTTGATCTTCGTAATCTTATCCTGCAAGTCCTCCTCCCCGGAGGTGTCGTTCACCCCGTCCACCAGTTCGTTGATCTTGCTGACCATCTGGTTCAGTTCCGCCGCCTTCAACGAGTCGCCGGACGTGAACGTCTTTCTTAATTCGCTTACTGCCATAATCTACCCTAAATAATTAGCACTGTCCAGTGCGCTGTAATCCAACGTGAATACCGTTATCACTTCCACCTTTCCGCCCTTAGCCGAAAGTGCGTGCATGATCAGGTTCGTTTCAAGCGTACCCGTGCCCGGTAAGTCGCTTTCGATGCGGCAGATACGGGCGTTGGTAGTGTTACCATGATCATCCGTGGTACGCCTGAGCACAAACTTGATATAACCCATTACCCTATGCGTTTAATTGTTCGATGTCCGCCAAGATCTGTTCAGTTACTGACTTCTGTTCCTCCCAAGTCAGCGCGTCACTGTTGAAAGAGATACCCATCTCACCGTCTTTCTTCCAGTTCATATAGCAGACCGTCTCTTCGTCACGCACACACATGCCGGACACTTCCTTTTTACCATTCTTTTCCGTAATGGTGTACTTGATTGTTACATCGCCCACCTTGCTGGTGGCGGATGTACTTACATTCTTCACTTCCATAATTATTCCTTTCCTTCAATTAAGTCACATACCTGACCATATCCGCCGGCTACTAAAAATTCGGCGCATACGTCCTTTACCAATGTTGCCTCTTCGGTGGAGATTTCCACTTCGGACGGGCTTTCGCTAATTCTCTTGCATACCTTATAGGCACTGTACTTCCTGTCATTTCCGACTTTCGATTCCGAGCCCAGCACATACAACGCTTCGGACACCTTGTCAGCAATGATTTCATTTGTTTCCTGACCCTTGTAATTTTTAAAGGGGACATTAAAATTCACTTTCATAATCTATTTATTTAAGTTTCACTTAATATTTTACAATCATATCCTCCGGCTTAACTTATAAAGCAAATGACATTTACCAGACATCTCCTTCTTTGTCAATACCTTCAATATTTCTAAATAAATTTTCATACTATAATATTTTAATTACCATTTAATTTTTTGATATTCCCAATATATCCCATCCCAAAAAACGATGGCACATTGACCGGTATCTTTAATTAAGTCTTGATTAATTGCAGATCCAGAGAACATACTATTCCCATTACCTTGAATGATAGGACCTCCAGCACCAGGACCTCTCTTTATAAAGAATATTTGTCCGACATTGGGATATCTTGGTAATCTCACATTGAGATCCGAACTAAATTGGGTTCTAATAAATATCGGATCTGTACTTAAAAGCTCTGTTGATGAAGTTATGGTTTTAGCGCCAAACGATATACCACCCAATATTTTTAAAAGCCCATTAGTATTTAATACACCATTGGTATTTATTCCCACAGAAGCTGTTAAATTAATATTGGTACCATTAAGATCCACATAACTGTCACCGTTAGTCGATATAGACGCTCCTCCATCATTACGAGTAATAGCTACTTGCTGAGGGATTATGATAACCTGTCCAGCAGAGTTTCTCATTGTAATCACAGAAGGGTGCCCATCCGAATAAAATCCATTGTTCTGGATTGTAAAATAACCTATCTTAGCCCCGTCAGTTACTGTAAGGGTACTTGTATCAATCAAGTCCGTCCGGATATACCCGCCATTGATGAGCGTAGTTCCCAGCATGGCCTTCTCAACAGCACTCTTATACGCCAAACTTCCTAATGTATTTGACAGGGCATCCACCTTTGATTGCGCTGTGGAAGCGGCACTGTTTATCGCGTCGGTCTTTGCCGTGTCAACATAGCCTGTCGTTGCTTTTCCGTTGATGGTACCTTGCAGGTCAGCGTTGAAGGAGTTGAAGGTGACAGCCCCGGTTATATCCAGGTATTTGGACGCTATCTTTACAGAAGTTCCTTCAAACACCACCTTATCGGCTCTGATTGAGGCGTTGGAAATCAGATTACCGGCCTGATCGGCCGTGATGAAAGTACTGATATCGGCCTGCTTGACTATCTTTCCGTCAACGACCGCATTGGCGAACAGCGTGGCAAATGTTCCGTTCCCCGTTACCAGACCGGACGTGTTCTTCAACGTGCCGTCAGAGTTGAACCTTCCTGCCACCACAGAGATGCTGTCCCTGTTTTGCTTGATAGCCGTAGCATTTGTCTCACCGGTTGCCTTTGCGGCATCGGCTGTGACACCCGCAGCGTCAGCGGCTTTCTGGGCGACACTTATCAAACGCTTTGCTTCCGTATCGTTCGCTCCGACCGTCAACAGGATACTATCGCCAAGGTTTTTTATGTAAGCGGTTGTAGCATTACTGGCAGGGGTCCAGTGAGAAATTGAAAACGCTGCTCCGACTGCCTTGGCGGTCACGCATCTCAAGGTATCATTTGAATAGTTTACACCGCTACCCGAGTAGGTGGCGTTCACCCATAAATCGCCAATGTCATAAGCTTTCTCGTTCGTTGGTTGGGCTACGAATACCCTACGTTTTCCGTCTGCGGTGTCCTGGGCTTTGGCGGCATCTTCCAACGCCTTGACGGTCTGCTGGTCCGTTATACTGTTCCAGCTATACGCCCCGTTCGCATTCTTTTCGAAACGGTAGGCCAGTCCGGAAGCCCGGTTGTAAAATATATCCTGCTCGTGTAAAGCCTTTAAAGCGTCCGTGGTCCATTCTACCGCCGGGATGTTGCTCAAAGTCGGTGCGTACTCAAAGAACCAGATTGTAAACTCTCTGTCCACCTGATCCTTAACAATGTCAAAGTCAGCCTTAAGGTCAGAAAACATATCATCATAGCTCTTGCCGGTAACCTCAGAGATAAACTGACCGAGGAACTTGTTAATGGTTGGCGATAGGATGGTCACCTCTTTATTACGCAGCGTATACCCGTTGATACCCTTGTACTGCTTGATCGAAGGCGCATCGTCTCCCACGGTGGAGAGGATGATCGCGTTCTGGCGTGTCGCGTCGGTCCGGTTACCCAGCTGCACGATGTGGTCACCGGCAGACGGTTCCATGCTGCCAAGATCACAGTCCTCGATGGACAAGTCTATGTAGTTCTTGCCTACGGCTGTGACAAGCTGCCAGTAATAGGTGTTGGAAACATTATGGCTTGTGCCTTCCTGCACGTTGAATGTCTGGCAGCGTGCCTGATCGCCTGCCTTGAACTCTTGTACGATACTCTTGTCACCGTCATCCTGTTCGAAGTAGCAACGGTAATAAGTGTCGTACACCTCTACTTTTGAACATTTCAAGCTTGCCGGAGTAAGGATGATCTCACCACCAACGTGGGACAGACGCTTAATGATCAGTTCTACAAAGTAAGCCAACTTCCTTACCAGCAATTCGTCCACTTCAAGGTAACTCCGTCCTGTCTTCGGGTCGTATTTTAAGATGAACCCGTTGCCCAGATCGCCACTCACGAAATCGGGAGATACGACGCTAAAGACGTTCTTCAGTTCATCGAGGATGGCAGTAACAATCCCACTGTTGCTGACGATAATGCCGTGACCTTTATCCCCAAGCAACAGACCTTTAAGGAAAGTGATTATTTCTCTCGCGGTGTCTGCTTGATCCTTGCGAAGAAAAATCTTTTTTAATAAGTCATTATTCTTAAGAATTTCAAATAATGTGCGAATAGAAGAAAAAACGTTTATGTCAGATGGTACAGTTTTATCATCATTCTTAGTTATAATTTCAATCGATTGCTTTACTTTTTCTTGTATGAACTCTCGAATATCAGCAAGTGATGTTTTACGACCATCATTCAACTCAACACAATCGCTTTCCACAAGCACATTAGTATGGAATAGTTCATTGATTGTTAGACTATCTTTTTTTAAAAGACTAAGTACCACATCAACTATCTGCTGGATTTCCTCCTCTGTCATAAAATTAGCAACTTGTTATTAACACTCCGATATCTATCTCTGTCAACTCTTCTGATGATTAGTTGGTTATCAGATTCACCCTTATCAATATTAAGAACCGGTTGTACAGACAAGCTGAACACGTAGCTATTAAGCCCTTCATTTACCTGATTCATTTCAGGGACGCTACTATCCTTACGCACATAACGCTCACCATCAAAATACACGTAAGTACAACTCATTATTCTGTTTAACATTTCTGCATACCATACTGGGCAACCTTCAGCGTTACCTAATGTAAAAGCCTTCTGTGTGCTCTCAGACGAATATAGGTCAACTACATCTTCATCAGTTGTCACAAACTGCTCATTTGATACACTAAACCCCCAATTCATGTCTTGAAATCCACCAGGTGCACGCCAGTCAAAAAAATATTGCTTTTCCGCAATAAAAAAGAAACCATCTTTACGCTGCTTATTGTCTTTCATGGAATATTGAATAAGAGTCGTTTTAGACAACTCCCGTTCATCATCTGTAACCTCAAACATATCACTGGCAACACCATTTATCTCAAACCTATAATACCCTGTATTCAACCCTGAAAGGATGTAATAATAAAGCGTCATTGTACTATTCATAACCCACACTTTCCATTCTACAACATTTTTTTTGCCAGTCATTACATCAATTATGTTGCCAATAATTGGGTTAAACTCGGATACGGCAATCACTTCAATAAGTATCTGATCAAAAGAGGAAAACTTTTGGATATATCTACTTTCTATCCCAAACTTATCATTAGAGGGATTGAAGAACAACGGTGTAAAGGGACTCACTTTATACATATAATCCTATTGAATTGAATTCACAAACAGTTTATAATTCATGCCATCGTACTGCCCATACTTGCAGCCAACCTCTTTAACGTATCCGAAATACACATCGTTATCGAATATGCAACGGACTAACCCACACATGTCAGGGGGTAAAGTATCATCGTTTGTTATAAAGTCAAATTCACCAACCGTAAACAGCCCTCCATTAATATCTATATCAGCATTCTCTACAACACCGTTTATTACAATGTCTGCATTTCCCTCAGAGGAAGAAAACAACAGTGTTTTAGCAAATACGCCAATAAATCGCTTGTTGGCCTCTATCATAAATCGTGGAGAGTACATTACATTGAACATACTATCAGGAGTGAGCACGCCAGATATGGTGTAGCCATCACGTACAAGCTCATAGCGCAATCCATTCTCACTCATTTGAGAGCATACAAAAAAGGTATCATTATCATTGCTTGAATCGGTAGTATCTTCACCCCTCTTTTGAGTCAACAGTTCAAAACCACACGCATCAGCCCTATAAGGGCTCTTCAACTCAAATACATTATCAGTCAAGGTAACACCCGTAGAATATTCATTTGTAAATCTGAACTCATCACGTCCGTTAACACTGTCATAATCCTGTTTTTCATACCCAACCTTTAAAGACGAATAAATAATAGAAGAATTTACGCTATATGATGGAGATTCAATATTATCACCGATATCCTTTGTTACCCTACCAGAATACAGGTTATTCCGGTGTTTGAATATTACTCTGCTTGCCTCGATTACAGGAACATAACCAAATTCAGCACACATCCAGTCTTCAAATTTGGAGAATGAACTATACAATTTAGCATTAGGTAGATTACGTATGCTTTCAGCTGCAACAATTAAAGAATTATCTAATCTCGTGTCACTTCCTGATTCAATCTCCCCAATAATACCATCTTTCCCCCCGTTAATACTATTCAGTAGCTTATTCAAGAGTGTTTGTGGAGAAATGACGTCTATCATTTCAGGCATAGACCTTGAATTAAAAGTCAGCTCAATCCGGGAAGAACTATCGACCTCAATGGTTCCTTTTGAATCTAAATTCGATTGCTCAGCTCGACTAATAATAAAAGAACAATGCAAAATTTCACCGGCATCAATAGAGAAAGCCTCATTTAGATCAAATACAATACTGGTTCCATCCGGATAAAACAGACCATTGAATACAGAAACAGAAGCCCTCTTCTTCCTCCATATATATAATCTAATAGATCCTATGTTGGTCGCTTCATAGCACTTTACGACGATCCTTCCTGACAGAGTTCCCGATAAATCGCCATTTTCAGATACGAAAAAAGGGTATGCCGATTCGTTTCTGGGAAGATCCGAATATAAAAAGCCACTCCTTTTAACAACCTCAGCAGATGTGTATTCAACAATAGCATCCTTTTCATTAGAAGGGTTATCCTTATTAGAGCTAAAGACAAAAATAGAATTACCATTATCGTCTGTTTTATCGCCTACGATTACATATTTAATATTGTTTCTTAGCTCCAATCTATCATAATACAACTGCTTCGCTTCTTTCATATCTTTCACAAGGTACTCAAATTGAGTTCCTTTCTGAGATTTAATCAATGAAGCAATACTATCATCAACTGAATTCATAGAAAGAACGCCAGCCTCTATCTTCATCGACGAAAAATCGAGCGGGCAACGGAATCGTAATTCATATTCATGATTATTGGTGACAGTGTAAACCTCAATCACGGCAGCCGCCATAAGATATTGCTGCCTATATTCAGACAACAACAAATCATAGGCATCATTAATAAACTCAAATTTAGAGGTAAAAGTCCTGGTAATTCCACTATAATCAGTTCGCTTCAGAGAATAACTTACCTCTTTCCAGTTCTTTATAGCAGAATTGGAAAGTTCATAAGAGACTTCATCTATTATTAGAACGAACTTACATAACATACTTGTACGATCATATTAGGTTTCGGACAAATATAGAGAAAATGCCAACCGGTTTCCCAATTGGCATATTTCTTGAAAAGCACAAGTTGTGCTAAAGGCCTATAACATCCTATTTTTCAACGAAATACAAAGATAGTCCGTCAAAAACAACTTTACATATTAAATGCCCGAAAAAGTATTTTCCGCCCAAATGAAATACGGCTACGTACGGTTCCAACCGGTATATTAAGAATATCGCTAATTTCATCATATGAATACCCTTCAGCATAGTAAGTAACACTTTCAATACAACAAGATTTTCGTGCGCAGCGTTGAATTATAGATAGCATGTCCTGCAGTATTGAATGACTTAGGACATCAAATGAAGAATATCTTTCTATCACATCAGGATAATTAACAAAAGGAATCAATGATTTCCTATGATATTGAGTTATATATGTGTTTTGCATGACGATCAAGCACCAAGGCTTCATATTTCTATTACGGTCAAATTTATCTCGGTTAACCAGCATCTTATATACGGTATCACTCGCTAAATCCTCTGCATCTTGAATGGAATAATAATATCGTCTTGCCATTCTAAGTATCCAAGGATAGAGATCTGATAGTTCTTTTTCAAAATCCATCACCATCCCTCCTTACTGCCATTAACTTACCATTCATACAATACTCTACATGTTTTCGGTGCATGATACTTTGTTCATGCAACTCTTGCGCAGACCTTTGTATAGAATCAATCAATGTATCAGTCCCAATAGGCAACGAACTAAGCTGTTGTTTAATTGCTATAATCTCAACGGATATCCGTTTGTAGTCACTCTCTAAAACTTGAAGTTTAAACAGGATTTTACTGCATAAATAATGATTTATGCAACGTGTGTAGTTTCTTTTATTCATAATGAAGTCGTTTGTGATTATTAAGAGATTACTAACGACTTCAAGAAAAATTCGACAACAGTAGAAAAAAAGGAGGAACCGCTACCGGCTCCTCAACTTATGTTTGATATCTACATCGGCCTGATGGACGACGTTAGCATAAATAGCTGCATTGGTTGCATGATTGATCGGCATTTTAAAAAAAGTCATCATAAAAGCTATTTCAGCATCAAATGACGCACGGATCTGATCAGGAGTTAATTTATTGGGATGTACCTCCTCTTGCCGCATTTCGTCATTACGTTTCTGCTCAAATAATGCCGTCCGTAGTAGCTCTTCAACTTTCGATTTAACTTGCTCTTCCGTCATTGTCAGGCCACCACAATCAATCATTTGAAGTATTTCACGAACATCATCATAAACATTCAAGGACATTAGAGTCTGGCATATCCTAAGCAATAAAATATCTATTCTCTGTTTTGTGACATCTTCGTATTCAACCAACATAGCTTTTGTTGCAACAGGATTAACAATAGCCCGATATTCACCTATTAACTTTATCGCACATTGATTTAGATGCTCTTTGGGTAATACTTCACCTGGTGCGCAAAGCACCAAATGATTTCCACATAGAAGTTCTATGAACTCGGAAAGAGTTAACTGATTTAACCTGCTTTTCATAATTTCCTTAATTTGTATAATTCAAACTCAGCATCAAGAGCGATTTTCCGTTGCTGCTTAATACTTTCTTGTAGTAACTGGTTCGTCCTGTCAACCCGTTTTTCCAATTTAGAGAAATTATTATTCACAACTGTGGTATGATTGACAGGTCGAGAGTTTTCAAAAGAACCCGGAAAGACATTAAGTGGTCTCCAATCAGGTAATCCTCCCATTTGCTCTACATCCGGAAGAACCTGGGCACCGTATGGTAAATCTACAATCATAGGAGTATCCGGAGTGATCCAAGCCATACCGTTATACAAAACAGCTTCGCGCTTTCCTGCATCACCAACGAGAGCCTTTCCTCCGGGATGCCCATTGCCTTTAGTACCTTCAGCATAAGAAGGAATCGGAGTTGCCGCTATCGTTGCAACTTGTATGGCTCCCATCGCTCCCACTATAGCTGCCAAGAATAAATTAGGGAGCGCTTGGGTTATAGCAAGTGCAGTAGCAATACCGGCCTGTGCCATACTTGTAGCCTTATCCCATATAGCCTGTTTCTTCGCAAGTTCCTGTTTCTTTTTTTCAAGCTCCTGATTTTTCTCTTCAGTCCTTTGTTTTGCAGCACGTTTTCGTGCCTCGGCCTCTTCTTCTGATATAGCTCTGTTTTCTGTAAGGTTCACAATGCGCTCAACATCCCTGTCATAAGCTTCATCATTCGCATTCTGTTCACTCTCTATTTTTTCAATCTGTCCATCATAAAGAGTAGCGATCAAATCACCAATAGTACCAATAGCCTGAGAGGAAGTCTGCAACCACTTCTGTAAACTCCTTATGCGTTCCTTATGTGCTTTATCATCAGCCTTATTTACTTTTTCGATAGCATCAATCTCGATTTCCGCCTCTTTTTGTGCGAGTTCAGCCTTGATCTTCTGTATCTGCTCAGTAATCTTGATTCGATCCTCAGCACTGAGATTTTCAACGTGAAGCTCCTGCTCTAAAGCATTAATAGCGGCTTCAGAGGTTTTCCGGGCATAATATAAAGTCAATCGATATTCTTCTTCATTAAACTCCTGCCGGGTTATCTTCTTCTCTGCAAGCTCTTTTTTCAAAGCAAGTATATCCTGTTGATACTGCCTATCACGAATGATTTGCTCTGCGGCAGCATTGTCAGCAATCAACAGAATCTGTCCTGAAGCATAATTTTCTTTCAACTCCTGCTTTTTCTTTTCGTATTTATCATTGATAAGAAATACATCTTCACCTGTTTTTTGCGCTGCATCTATTTCAGCTTCACGCTGTAAGTCAAGTTGAGAGATTTTTAAGTCAAGCTCTTCTTTTGAGCCTTTCTTTACTACTTCAAGAGCATTTGCAATATCTTTCTTTTCACGGTCTGAGTTATATTTGATTGTATAATCTCCTAAGACTTGTTTCATTTCTTTAGCAAGGTTCTCACGCGTAGCAATCTCTTCTTTACTATATCCTTTTATGGCAGCTATCTTCTTAGAATACTCAATGCCGATGCGTGCAAACTCTTTCTCCAATCCTTCATTCATAAGTGAAAGTTCGGAATCTTGATAAGCTTGTTGTATTTTCAATTTTTCTTGTGCCGCTTTCTCTAATTCACGCTTTTCTTTGTCTGTCAACACCTTCACATTATTACCATTCTCAGTATGCTGCTCAATATATTCTTTTTCAAAAGCATCTACATTTTCAAGAACATATTTATACTTTTCTGATTCCTTTTTAGCTTCAGACCACAATCCAAACTGGAAATTTCTTTGTTTTTTGTAGTCAGAGAGTGAAGTTCCAGACTGAGCACGAGTAAACATATTACTATCTTGCATCGCTTTAGTAACGCGCTGATATGATCGTTCTGCTTCATCGGCAACCTCGCCATACTTTTCTATTTCTTTACTGAGATAATTCCTTTTATCCTCAACAGCGCGTTTAAATGCCTCCTTAGAATCTATACCAGAATTCATATACTCTTGCCACGCATCTTTGATCTCCTGAATATAACGTTCCTCTATTTTAAATTCAGAAGATAATTCACGCTGATTCCTAATCGCTAATTGTATAGCATCATTTTCTTTCTCTTCCAAAGATTTCCAATTATTCGCAATATTTCGAATACCCCGAGCAAAGAAATCAATTGTACTCTTCATCACTCCTTTTGAGTTGGAAAACGTTAACATTAATGCCTCCCAGGCTGAATCTAACCCTGCCATTGCCCCTTTAACGTTATTTTCCATCGTATGGGCCATATCAGCTAACTCCTCATCTACTCCAGTTATTTGCTCTCTCAAGGGAATTATTTTATCAGCAGATGTAAGAAAAGCGTTAAAAGCTGCTACACTACGCTTGTCTGTCAATTCAAGAGTAGTATTAAGATCAATACCTTCTTCTTTCAACTTTTTCAAACCATCTACAAGTTCTGGTAAATTTTTCACAGGCTTACCAAGAGCTTGAGCTAATTTACCAGATCCATCCGCAAGATTAAGCAGAATATTCCGTGTAGCAGTGGCCGCCATTGAAGCATCAAAACCAGCATCAGCCAATTTTCCTAATAATGCGAGAGTATCTTCAATCGTAAAGTTAAATGCTTTAGCAACAGGTCCAACAATAGGTAAAGCCGTGGCAAGGTATGAAAATGACAAAGCACTTCGAGAAGTCGCCACCGCCATGGCGGACACATAACGTTCAGTCTCTCGTGTATTTGCGTTGAACATACGAAGAGCTGCGCCAGATAACGAAGCTGCATCTGCAAGTTCAGCACCAGTTGCTTGAGCAAAACGCAACACAGATTCTGTTGCATTTAGAATTTCTTCACGAGTGAATCCTAATTTAGCAAGTTCTATTTGAAGTTCGGTTGCTTCAGAAGCTGTGTATTTAGTAGTAGCACCCAACCTCTGCGCATCGGAAGTTAGCTCCTTTATTTTATCTGAAGTTGTACCTAAAATAGCAGCTAACCTACTATTTGCAAACTCAAATTCAACAATAGAACCAACTCCCTCTCTAAGTTTAGTGAACAAAGCAACAACACCGCTAATTACAGCTTGTCCACCAACATATCCAGACACAAGCCCTTTCATTCCAACATGCACTTGATTCAATCCAGGTGCGAGTTCAGTTTTGAGCATCATACCGGCATTCTTAGCAATAATACCCATGTTCTGCATAGATTTATTGCCGTTTTGAAGGTCAATCAATGCAGCCTTTACTTCTTCCCGATAGGCACCGACTGTCATTTTCTGCTGAGTATATCGGTCTGAATTACGTTTCACATAATCAGTATTTATACCTATTGTAGAATTGAGACGTGCGAGTGTTCTGATGTAGTTTTCATCAGTATCTTTCAGGACATCAACAGCCTTCTGTAATTCCTTATTAACAGCTTTTGCTTCCACCTTACTATGAACTTCCTTATTGGTAAGAGCCAGCGCAGCACGGATCAACTTCATTCGTTCTTCTTCACTCAGAATATATTTCCTACGAGTATTTAACCCGGAATTCTGAGCTTTTTCCAAAGCAACCTCTGCTTTAGCTGTCTTTTCCAAAGAAACCGCATTGTCAATGCTTGCTTTAGTCAGTTTCTTTATCTCTGTGGTAGATAGCTTTTCGGCATTCAACCGCTTTTCTATCCTTTTTTGTACTGTTTGAGAAATCTCAGACTGTTTTTTAAGAGCATCGGAAAGTTCATTTGAGGCTGAGGTAGCAGTCTTAGCCTGGGTAATATAGAGAGTATTGAGTTTATCCAGATCGCCTGAAACCTCAACATTTACTTTAAGCCCTTTCGCCAGCTCCTTTGCCGCATTCACATAAGTAGTTTTCACCCGTTCAATGGTGGCGTCCAACTCTTTTATTGACTCGATCTCACCTTCTTTGATAAGATCGGATATTTGTATATCTCCCATTATAAATAGTGCCTATATTCTACAATTTTTCCTATTATCTCCTGCCCTATCCTATCAAAAGCATACGTACCGTCACTCTTTAAATAAACGACATACATACACCAGTCCAAGATAGCGGCTTTACGAGCAAGCTCACTAATACGGTAAAGCTCGCTTTGCATTTTCTTATTCTCGCAAGCACAACTCATTTATATCCGCAATTTCTAAAAAAACGATTTATACAAGGACGCATAAATATAAGATTGAAATATTCCTTGGCAGTATCGCTCATGCAAAGGATCTGTTCACCATATTTCCGCTCAATATCCGGCCCCTCTTTAAACCCGGAAGAACTGATATGTAATCCTGTCCGAATTCTCTCTGCATGAATACTCTCATAGAAAGAGCCAACAATGAAAAGGTTTGGAACTTCTACGGGACGCGGAGGCAGATACAATTTCTCCCCACGGATTGGAGGAGTAATCTTCTCTTTCCATCGTTTGTATGCTTCAGCACGATTTTGCCAGGGACCGGGTTCACTGAAATAACTATCTTCGTCGTAGCTCGGACTTAACAAATGTTCGGTACCATCCAAACCACTATATAATTGTTCATGTATGCTATCAATAATCTCTTCCTGACGTTCATCCAGGCATTTGACACACTCATCTTCTAAACCGATAGCGATGGCATGAATGATCTGACTTACTTCTTGCAAACTGGCCATACTATTTTAAATTAAACGGGCCGGGCTGCACCAACAACCCAGCCCGTTAGATTCACTTCTTCTTTTTCGCTGTAATCGTATCATAGACATCAGAAAGCATCTGCTTTCTATCGCTTTCATTACGATCTTGCCAAAACACATCAATATGCTTCTTTATGAACGCTGCCTTTGTCATTGACTTTACAGCGTCCTCGACAAATGTTACACCTTCAAACTTCATGCTACCTGCTCTATTCCTTTAATACCATTTTCGAATAATATAGCGGGGGATCTTAATACGGGTATTCCAGGATCCTTAGCAACAATCGTAATTACTCCATCAGCATAAGTAGCTGACGTAACATTACTCATTACTTCAACCGCTTTGTCGGCAATTAACTGTCCAAACTCCTCTGTACGATCATAGCCTCCAATCTTCTCTAATATTTTATATTTGCTATCGGAACCCTGTTTTTCCAGTACAACTTCAACCAAGCCTTTGAGAAAGTTTTTTGGATTGAAATCTAACTGGAAATAATCAAAATTCAACTGGCTATCTTCAGCGTCCGTATGACAGAAACTAACAGTCATCGTAGATTTCGCTCCACTGGTAGGGTATTGCGTTACGATTGGGTAAACAGTAGACATTGGAATGCCGGCAAGCAAATCGGTACCATCATTATAACCGATAAGTATATTGTCCTTATTCCAAAAATACACATCCCACTCTTTATTTGCGCATTTCAGTAGTTGGGCATTTAAAACCTCATCAAAGCGACTTAAAGTAAAAGTATCGGTTTGAGCATTAAGCCCATTGAATTGGTTAGGTCCATAGCCGATCGCACTTACTTGAGCTTCACCGCCATTTTTAGCATATTCCAATATTGGTAATATAGGATAAATCCGGTTGGGACGATCGGCATGACACATTTCCGACAACTTTTCACCTGTAATATCACCAGGTAGTTTCGTTCCAGGTTCAACCATGATTGAGCCTCTCACTTTCGACCAATCAATCTTACAAGCGGAACCACCAGTATTCAACTGGGCGCTTTTGCAATTTCTAATCTTTCTCATTTTCTTCTACAATTAGAATTTCTTACTATTATTTCCATTGAGCGAATATTAATAGCATCGATGGGCTCGCTCACAGCCTCACCGTTCTCTGTATAGGCTCCATATCTACCGTAGCTATAATTTTCTGAATAACTATGCTTGATTTTATCATCAAAATCCCAATCAAAACGGTTGTCTTCCAACAACACGTCAAACAACCGGTTATAAATTGGCCGAAGAATATTCTTGAAAGATGTGGTCCTACGTTCCTCATTACTCCACTCCTTGCAAGATGAACAAGCTATAATCAACGAAACTTTTGTCTTAGAAAAATAATCCGGATCACTCCTATCTTCATTAATTGGAGTAAAAAGTGCGACCAGCGGGAACTTCTTTTCAGACTGGCCAAGAGATTTACTATATTCATCTAATATATCTTTGATATATTGGCTGCTACCGAAGATATAATTCAACTTTGGAGACTTTACAACCTTAGTTCTCCCCTTCCCATTGGGATAGAGAATTTCAAGTCCTGCAGAAAGTCTTGTCACCACGTCCCCAAACAATTCTGTTATATCCAAATCCATCATAAATTGAAAGTATTAATATGAATCAATAGATTCCTATTTATTTTCATATCAGTGAAAGGACAATCATCAGACATGGCCCACTCTACAAACTGTTTGTTCTTCTCTACCATGCTATTCCATGTACTCACCTGTTTCTTGAAAGGAGCCACATATTCATTTGCACATTTCAAACGAACAAGTCCGGTTATTGTAGATTGAGTGTTAGCGTCACGAAGAATATGATAGAATACATAATCTGCGAATGGCTCACTTAGTTTTTCACACAAAACTGCGTATCCTGACTGAGGTTCTTCCTTTTCTTTTAAAATATCCACTTCATTTAAAATATCTTCCGATTCACGTTCGATAAGCTCCAAATAATCTGTTATTTCTCGTGAAAGACTAACTCCAACGACATTGCGAAGAAATTCGGGCTGAAAAGCTTTGATATATCCGTTTATCACCTCATTTACAGAAAGAGATTGAGGCGAAGGCATTTCAGCAACCGAAGCGTTTTCTATGTGCCTAGGGCCTGACGTAAAATATGAAACATCAATCAGCATAACGATAGTTATTTAGAAGTCTTACCTTTCCCGGTTTTCTTTTCATCTTTCACGGAAACGGATTTATCATCAACAATAGTTACTTCCTTAGCATCTCCAGCAGGCAAATCTTTTGGATCGGAAGCCGGAAGATTCTTTTCACCAGAAGGAACCAATGCTTCAAGTTCTGCAATACGAGCTTTCAGTGTATCACGTTCATCAGTCAGTTCAACAATAGCTTTATCTTTCTTCGTAATGGATTCAGTAAGTTCACCGATTTTCGCATCTTTCTCTGTGAGCAT
>UMDQ01038064.1_pt1 | contig 26924 bp, 19 predicted proteins | sample 1964531 | NCBI WGS metagenome assembly UMDQ01 (sample SAMEA4835998, study PRJEB28245) | human gut metagenome | biome: gut microbiome; material: fecal sample | place: Denmark | collected 2008
GGCCGCCGACGAGTCCGGCCAGTTGCAGGGTTCGGCGGCGCAGGCCCGTCTGCTGGGCATGCTGGTGCGCATCACCAGCGCCGCTTCGGTGATTGCCGTGGGCACCGGCTCGCTGGTGGAGACCTTGCAGCTCGCCCATGCGCTGGATAACAAGGGCCTGCTGACTGCGGTCGATTCCACCGCTCAGGGCATCGCGCTGATTCGCAAGGCGTTCGCCGAGCTGCAGGATGAGACCGACACCACGTTGCGTGCGGTGAACGCCCCGGCCAGCGTGTTTCTGCCGCGCCTCAACGCCAATGATTACGATCTGATCGTGGTGGCGGGCGACGCCGAGAACTATGCCGCCACGTTCGCCCAGGCCTCCCGTCTGCTGCGCACGCACGGCGTGATCGTGTTCACCGATGTGCTGGCGTTGGAGGACGGTCAGGGCGGCGTGATCAATCCGGCCGACCGCAGCGACAAGGCCATCGCCATGCGTGAGCTGCTCACCACCGTCGAAGATGACGAAGGTTTCGAGTCCACGCTCACCCCTGACGGCACCGGCCTGCTCATCGCCTACAAAAAGTAACTCTGTCCTTGGCTCCCCTCGGAGAGGGGAGCCACTCTATCTCGCTTACCTCACAATTGCGCTGACGGCCACGTCCACGGCTTCGTCGGCGTCATCGGTTACGGTGACCAGTTTCGGGTCGATCGTCGAGATCATGCCATGCTCGGCCACCGGACCGTTGAGCCAGTCAAAGAGCCCCTGCCAGTATTCCTTGCCGTAGAGCACCACCGGAATATTCGCCACCTTGTGGGTCTGAACCAAGGTCAATAATTCGAACATCTCATCCAGTGTGCCGAAGCCTCCCGGGCATACGATCACGCCGGAGGAATACTTGATGAACATGGTTTTTCGCACAAAGAAGTACCGGAAGCTCATGCCGAGGTTCACCCACTGGTTCAACCCCTGCTCGTGCGGCAATTCGATGCCAAGTCCCACCGATTTGCCGCCGGCCAGTGCCGCTCCCCTATTCGCGGCTTCCATGATGCCGGGACCACCGCCGGTGATGACGGCGATGTTGCGCTTGGCTATCTGGCTACCCATGCGCCGTGCTGCCTTATAGATCGATTCGGTGCGCTGGGTGCGTGCGGAGCCGAAAATAGAGACCGCAGGTCCGAGCTCGGCGAGCGCCCCGAAACCGTCCACGAATTCCGATTGGATGCGCAGCACACGCCATGGGTCCATGTGCAGCCAGTCGGTGTCCTGATCGGGTTTCAGCAGGTTGGCGGTGGTGTTGTCCGAGGGAATCATCTGGCCGCGTAGAATCACCGGGCCGCGATGATAGGTATCGCCCAGCGGCGAGGCGTCCTCCAGATCGACCGGGTTCACCGGTGTGGCCGCAGCCTCAGTTGCCGTCTCAGCCTCCAACGCCGCCGCATCATTCGCGGCTGTGGCTTCCAATGGTTCCATATCGTCCACGACTGCGGACTTGGATGCGGCCTCGGCTAGATTCTTTGCTTCAGCGGCCTTTTTGCCGTCGTTCTTCTTGGATTTCTTCTGCTTCTTTGCCATCCAATGTCCTCCTGTACGGCGCTATCGACTCTTCGCATTCTAGCGCCTGAAGCTCTGCGTACGTTTTCCGCGAAATCATCCTTGACTTCGTGAAGAACGTACGGTGAGTGACACTGAGCGTACGTTTTCCGCGAAATAAGGCCTCATCTCGTGAAGAACGTACACTGAGCGCGTCTCAGCGTACGGTTTTCACGAAACAAGGCCAACAATGGAGTAGGGACCATCTAAGCCATCAGTGGCGGAAGTCGATTTCCACACTGGCGGTGCCGTCGGCGAGGGTGCCGGGGTGTTCCGTGGGCGTGGTGGGCTCTGTGGTGTGGCTTGGCTGCCCGATGCCATCACCATCAATCGATTCGTCATCCTCCGCATCAGCCGCTGCTGCGGCTGCGGTCTTCTCGAATCGCTTGGACTGACGGCTCAGCAGCACACCGGAAATCGCGGCGGCGATCAGGGAGGCCACCAGCACGCCGAAGCGCGCCTCAGCGGAAAGTTCCGCGTTCTTGTACGCCAGCGAAGCGATGAGGAAGGACACAGTGAAGCCAATGCCGCAGGCGACGGCAGCGGGAATCATGTCGCGCACACGCAGCCCCTTGGCCATCTTGAGCCCGCCCACATGCGTGGACAGCCATGCGGTGGTGATGATACCCAGAGGTTTGCCGACCACCAAAGCCACAATCAGTGCGATGACCAGCGGCGAGGCCAACAATAGCGGGCTCATCGACTCGAAGTGTACGCCGGTGGCGAACAAGGCGAAGATGGGCAGGGCCAGCAGTGCGGAGAATGGCTGGAGCTTGTTGGCATAGCGTTCGGCACGCGGCGAGAGTTCGCCGTGCATTTCACGAGAGGGGGTCAGCAGGCCAACCAGCACGCCGGCCAGTGTGGGGTGCACGCCTGCCTCGAACATCATGATCCAAGCGAGGATACCGACGATGCCAACCGCGATCCACGGCACTTTTTTCAGTCGCACGAGGTATGCCCAGATGGCGGCGCATACGGCGATGCCGATGAACCAATACCAGGCGTTAATCGAGGAGAAGAATACGGCGATCAGAATAATGGCCAGCAGGTCGTCGACGGTGGCAAGCGTCATCAGGAACGCGCGGATCGAACCGGGCAGGGCCTTGGCGAACAGGGCGAGCACGGCCAGCGAGAACGCGATATCCGTGGCGGTGGGCACTGCCCAGCCGTGCGACATCTCCGAGAACGGGATGCTGCTGCCGGTGGTGGTCAGAATCAGCGTGCCGGGTTCACCAGGCCCGATCTGAGAGAACAATGCCGTGACGGCCAGGAACAGGATGGGCGGGGCGATCATGCCGCCCACCGCGCACAGCATCGGCACGGCGGCCGCTTTCGGATTGGCAAGCGAGCCGGTGGTGAGTTCCTGCTTCAGTTCGAGGCCCACGGTCAGGAAGAAGATGGTAAGCAGACCATCCTGGGCCCAGTGGCCAATAGGCAGGTCGAGATTGGTGTAGGGGATGAACAGATGCGTTTCCGCTACGGTCTCGAACGCATGCGCGGTGGCGGGCAGATTCGCGAGCACCAGGCCGGTGAGCGCGAAGCCAAGCATGATGAGTCCGGAAATACGGTCTGAGGCGGCGATTCGCCTGATGGTGGACCAAAGTCCCTTCTTCGCGCCGGCGGTCGTGGCCATCGCGTCTCCTTGCTGCACTCTCTTGGATGAACCGTATGTAATAGTACGGAATATCTCAGGACGTTCCGCTCCGGGCTGAGTCGCGAAGGGCAACCTTAGCCCAACCCTGTGTGGCCGACTCAACCGACTCAAACGGGCCAATACAATTGGAAAAGCCTCGGAAGCATTTCGCTTTCGAGGCTTACTGTGCGCCAGACAGGATTCGAACCTGCGACCTGCTGATCCGTAGTCAGCTGCTCTAATCCGCTGGGCTACTGGCGCATACCACTGTTGTCCCCGTGGTTCGGGAGTGCGCCAGACAGGATTCGAACCTGCGACCTGCTGATCCGTAGTCAGCTGCTCTAATCCGCTGGGCTACTGGCGCATGTTGTCTTTCAGACAACTCGATATATAATACACGCCGTTCAGCTGAATGCAACTCGGCGTGTTGCGGCGAGTCGCACCATCCCGACCACTACCGCAACGGCGTATTTACTGGCCTCACGCCTCGTGTGTACGGACTCGGTCAAGCAAAACCGACTGCGCAACTTTGAGACGTCCCTGCGGCACATCCACGGCTTCGCGCAGGAGTTTGGGCGTGCTGGAACCCTCTACGGACGCCTTGTCCACAATCACCTGCCTCACATCATCCAAACTCGGCAACTGGAACATCGTGTCCTGCAACGTACGTTCGATAATCGAACGCAAACCGCGTGCGCCGGTCCCCTGCTTGATAGCGATATCAGCAATCGCCCGAATGGCCTGTTCTGTGAATTGCAGATCGACGCCGTCGACGGCGAACAGTTTACGGTACTGCTTGATCAGCGCGTTGGCTGGCTGGGTGAGAATCGCCGTCAGATCGTCTACGGTAAGTTCCTTCAGCACACTGGTGACCGGCAAACGTCCGATGAACTCAGGCAACAGTCCGAACTCGGCCAGATCATCGGCATTGACCTGTTCGAGCAATTCCTCGTCTTTCATGTCGGCGTCGTGCCAATTCGCGCCGAAGCCGGTCTCTCGACGGCCTAATCGCTTGCGAACAATGTCCGTCAGCCCCACGAACGCACCGCCGCAGATGAATAGGATGCCGCGTGTGTCCATCTGCGCAACGTCCTGCTCCTTATGCTTGCGCGTGCCTTCCAACGGCACGGAGGCGATGGTTCCTTCCAAGATCTTCAGCAACGCCTGCTGAACGCCCTCACCGGACACGTCACGGGTGATGGAGGTGTTCTCACCGGATTTGCGGGCGATCTTATCGATTTCGTCAATGTAGATGATGCCGTGCTGGGCTCGGCTTACGTCGCCATCCGCAGCTTGGAGGAGACGTTGGAGCACGGTTTCCACATCGTCGCCTACATAGCCGGCTTCGGTCAGGGTGGTGGCGTCGGTGATGACGAACGGCACGTTCATTACGCGGGCCAACGCCTGCGCAAGATAGGTTTTGCCCACGCCGGTGGGGCCGAGCAACAGAATGTTTGACTTGGCGACCTCGACGTCAGCCAAGGGGTCATTGCTGCGGCGGGCAGCACGCGTCTGGGTGGGAACGGATTGCTTGGCTTGTTTGCCGGTCTGTCCACTGTGCCCGTTATTCCCGTCAAGCTGCTCAGCGGACTCCTGAAGCTCCATATTGACGCGCTTGTAATGGTTGTATACGGCTACGGACAATGCGCGCTTGGCGTTCTCCTGACCGATGACGTAGCGGTTGAGATAATCGAAGATCTGAGCGGGCTTGGGCAGGCTCAGCGAATTGACCTCGGCATCTTTGACACGCTCCTCGGAGATGATGTCCACGCACAGGGCGATGCATTCATCGCAGATGGAGGCATTGGGACCGGCCACCAGTTTTCGTACCTGATGTTCGGTTTTGCCGCAGAACGTGCAACGGGGTACGTCCTCGTTGTAGCTCACCACACGTCCCATGATTCTCCTTTGCCGACTACGCCGCACCGTCGAACCGCCACGCTGCGCATTATCATTGTCATCCTTGAAATACAATACCCCCGGTCGTTGCCGACCGAGGGTATTGCAATGTCCGGAAGTTTTACTGGCGGTGTTCCAACACCTCGTCCACGATGCCGTATTCCTTGGCTTCAGGAGCGGTCAGGAAAGTGTCCACTTCGATGTCGCGGCGAATCTTCTCGACGTCCTGGCCGGTGTGCTTGGCGAGGGTCTCCTCCAGCCATTCGCGCATACGCAGCATTTCCTTGGCCTGAATCTCGATCTCCGTGGCCTTGCCGAAGCCTTGGTCGATGGCCGGCTGGTGGATGAGCACACGGGCGTTCGGCAGCATCAGGCGCTTGCCCTTGGTGCCGGAGGCCAGCAGAATGGCGGCGGCGGAGGCGGCCTGGCCGAGGCACACGGTCTGCACGTCGGGCTTGATGTACTGCATGGTGTCGTAGATGGCGGTCATGGCCGTCATCGAACCGCCGGGTGAGTTGATGTACATCATCACGTCACGGTTCGGATCTTGGGATTCGAGGACCAGCAGCTGGGCCATCACGTCGTCGGCGGAGGCGTCGTCCACCTGCACGCCGAGGAAGATGATGCGATCCTCGAACAGGCGGGAGTAGGCGTCCTGGGTCTTCATGCCATACGGGGTCTTCTCCACGAACTGCGGCATGATGTAACGGTTGGTCGGCGCGGGCTGGGCTGCGCGGGCGGAGGCCGGCATGAAACCGGCTACGCCCTGACGGCCGGCCAAGCGGTCGGCACGGGCGGCGAACTTTGCTTCTTCACTTGCCATGAGTCTCACTCCCCCTGCTGGTTGTTGCCGATGGTGTCCGGCGTGGTCACGAGCTTGTCCACGAAGCCATAGTCGAGGGCTTCCTGGGCGGTGAACCAGTGGTCGTATTCGTTGTCGCGGTAGATTTCCTCGAGGGTGTGGCCGGTCTGCTCAGCGGTCAGCTCGCTCATGGTCTTCTTCATGTCCATGATGAGCTCGGCGTTGATGCGCACGTCAGTGGCGGTGCCGCCGATGCCGCCGGAAGGCTGGTGCATGAGCACACGGGCGTGCGAGGTCAGGTAACGCTTGCCCTTGGTGCCGGAGCTCAGCAGGAACTGGCCCATGGAAGCACACATGCCCAGGCCCACGGTCGCCACGTCAGGCTCGATGAGCTGCATGGTGTCGTAGATGGCCATGCCGGCGGTGATGGAGCCGCCCGGCGAGTTGATGTACAGCCAGATGTCCTTCTTCGGGTCTTCGGCGGCCAGCATCAGCAGCTGAGCGCAGATGCGGTTGGCCATATCGTCCTTGACCTCTTCACCCATCCAGATGATGCGGTCTTTGAGCAGACGGTTGAAAATCGGGTCGACGGGGCCGGCCGGGACGTCATCGCCCGCCATGACCGGCAAGGTCGCAAAGGTATTGCTCACCTTGATTCTCCTTCTAATTACTCGAACATTGTTCAGACTACCGCCTTGAAGCGACTGAAGGCGTCTTTTCGCGTGCTTTTTGGCGGGTAGCGTAGGGATTTCGGGTTATTCCAAGGTGTCGAGGACGTCGTCAATGAGGAGGCGGGTCTGGGAGGCGGCATCGTCGCCCAGACGCGGGAAGCGACGGGCGGCATTGGCGGGGCTGGCACCGGCGGCTCGCGCTACGTTGGACTTGCTGGCACCATGGGCCACGGCTTTTTCCGCGAGCCGATCGACCAGTGAATCGGCGACTTGGCGCATCTGTTCGGCCACCCATAATTGGGCCATATCCGCAGGTAAGTCGTAGTCTTCGGCCACATCGCTGGCTGCCTCCTGAATGGCGGCCCATAACACCATGAATGGCTTTCGATAGTAGTCAATCTGCTCAGTGAGCGGCTCAGCGGCAAGCAATTCAAGTGCCGAGCGAATTTCTGTATTTTCTGACATAGCTTTCTTTACCTCGGCTCCCCTCTCTGAGGGGAGCTGTCGCCATAGGCGGCTGAGGGGAGTTTCGACCGGGGCAGCTCCCCTCAGAGAGGGGAGCCAGAATATATGTATTTACTTACGACTCAGCAACCACTTTGATATCAGTGACGACGTGGCCACGGCCATGCCGACCGGCACAAAGAAGGTAATCGGCGCTTCAGAGAGCTCCATCACCAAGCACATGGCCATAAGCGGTGCCTGTTGTGAGGCCGAAAGCAACGAAGCCGCACCGATCAAGGCACACGCGGTTACCGAATCGGTCGGAAACATCAATATCCATACGAGGCCGAGCATCGCACCCAGCGTGGAACCTAATGCGATGCCGGGCTGCAGCACACCGCCCGACGCACCGGAGCGAATGGTCATCAGCGTCACCAGCGCTTTGGCAACAAAGGTGAGTGCCAACACACCCAGCAACATCCAGATATTGGACTGGGACAGCGGGAAACCGGCGTTCATCACGGATCCAGAAGGGCCGCTCCCACCCTGAAGCATGGCCCAGAACGATGCCATTCCAGAGCCCGCTCCCCCGCCAGAGGCCGAATCGGATACATTACCGCCGCCCGTCAGCAAGTTCCATGGAGAGGCGGCCGCTGAAGATGCCGACTGCATGGCACCAGCAGTGCCGGCGGTTTCAGGAATGAATGTGCTGAATCCAAGTTGCGCTGCGGCACGGCCGTTGCCCATCACCTGCGGCACAACAGTCGCCACCAAACCGGTGATGAGACCAGCCAGCGGCATCTGCCACAGAATAGCCTTACCGGTTGGCTTGTGCGCTTCCGCCCATTGCGAACCTTTTCGGAACAATGCGCCGCCCACTCCACATGCCGCACCGCAGATCAGAGCGAACACCATTAACGTTGGCGTGGATTCCGGTTGCATGGCGGTAATGTCGTAGAACAGGTGATGCCCTTTGATCGCAACCGCCACGAATGCGGCAATGGCAGACATGCCCAGTCCAAACGCAACTTTTTCGATTGTCACATCTACCAACAGGATTTCGACGGCGAAGAACATGCCGGCCAGTGGCGCGTCATAGACGCCTCCTAGACCAGCACCGGCAGCCACTGCCACCACCATGCGCCGGTCGATGCCGTCAACGCCCTCGATATGGAACAGGTCGCAGAAACGTTGCGCGAGCATGGCGCCGAGTTCGCGTGGGGCGACTTCTCGGCCGATCGAGGCACCGGAGCCGACGATGAAAATCTGCAATACCACATGCGCAATGGTTTGCCAGAAAGGCATTCGCTTTCCCGCCACGGCCTTCTTGACTGAGGGCACCGCAGTCGTTTTGTGTCGCATCAGATACCAGATAATGCCTGCGATGCTGAGTCCCACGGTCACCGATATCGCACGGCGTGCAGCGGGCACGCCGAATGGACCAGGCAATTCTGGGCCTTCGATGTAGCCGAGCAGCACATGTTCAACGCCGTAGAGCAACAGGGTCAGCAGACCTGCTCCCACACCGATGAGCACGCCGAGCACAATGGTCGCCGCAGCGAGCCAACCAAGGCGTTTGATAGTAACCGTTGGCTGCATGTCAACCTCCGCACCCTATGCAACGAGTATGCCTTGGGAACTCCCCTCAGTCTCGCTACGCTCGACAGCTCCCCCTCAAAGAGGGGAGCCAAAGAAACAGTCCTTTTGCCAGAATAGGAAGAGCCCGGAACCATGAAACACGATTCCGGGCTCAAACAATCATGCTAACGCGATGAGGCTATGCTCACTCAGCATCCTTGGCGTCATCCTTGGCGGACAGTTCGTCGGCCACGGCGGCAGCAGCGGAAGCGGCCTCGACGGACTCGGACTCTTCGTCCTCAGCGGCCTCGCCCAGGAAGGCGGAGAGGTCCACAACCTCGCCATCAGCGGTGAACTTGACGGCGCGCATGCCGGCGAGCAGGCCCTTGGAACGGCCGACTTCCTGCACAGCGGAGCCAAGCTGGCCATTCTTGATGATGGCCTGGATGAAGTTGTTCGGATCCATGCCGTACTGCTGGGCGATGGAAGCGAGGAAGTTGAACACGTCGGACTGGGACACCTGAACGTCCAGCTTCTCGGCCAGAGCGTCGAGCACCATCTGATCGCGCAGATCCTTCTCCACGGTCTCCTCGGCCTGAGCCTTCTGCTCCTTGGTGGCCTTCTCCGGGTCCGGGGTCATGCCCTTGAGCTGCTCTTCGACCATGTTGGCCTTGACGCCCTTCGGCACCGGGATCTCGAGGCCTTCCTGCAGCTTGGCGATGAAGGCATCGCGAGCCTCGGTGGCCTGACGACCTTCGGCGTCCTGAGCGGCAGCCTTGCGGATGTCAGCCTTGAGCTCGTCCAGAGTGTCGAACTCGGAAGCTTCGGAAGCGAACTCATCGTTCAGCTCCGGCAGTTCCTCAGCCTTGACGGAGTTGACCTTGACCTTCACGGTGGCCTTCTGGCCCTCGTGCTCGCCGGCTTCCAGCGTGCCTTCGAAGGTGGTCTCCTCGCCGGCGGACAGGCCGTCAAGGGCCTCGTCCAGACCGTCGAGCATGGTGTTGGAGCCGAGCTCGTAGCTCACGCCTTCCTGGGAGTCGACGGTCTCGCCGTCAATCTCAGCAGTCAGGTCGATGTTGGCGAAGTCGCCCTTGGCGGCCGGGCGGTCCACGCCGACCAAGGTGCCGAAGCGCTGACGCAGGGTCTCGAGGCGCTTGTCGACGTCCTCATCCTTGACTTCCGGCTTGGAGATGGCGATCTCAAGACCGTCGATTTCCGGCAGTTCGATGTCAGGACGACGCTCGACGGTGGCGGTGAACTTCAGCTTGGTCTCGTCGTTGGCGGACTGCGGAACATCCTGCACGTCGAACTCCGGCTGAGCCATCGGACGAATCTTCTTCTCATCCAGGGCCTTGGAGTACAGCTCCGGGACCGCGTCGTTCACGGCCTCACCGGCGACGGCGGCGAAACCGATGCGCTGGTCGATGATCTTGCCGGGAACGTGGCCCTTACGGAAGCCGGGAACGTTCACCTGCTTGGCGATTTCCTTACGGGCCGCATCCAGATACGGGTTGAGCTCTTCCGGTTCAACAGTGACGGTGAGCTTCACCTTGGTGGGCTCGAGGTTACGAACGCTGATCTTCACGCTAATGACTCCTCAAAAGTCGTTATTTCTTACAGTTCTGCCGTAAGGCAACCTCTACATGATAACGCCACTTACGGACGGTGCAATGAGTTTCACTTGCCAGTTCCTTGCGCCCTGCTCGATCAGGAACGTCTCGACGTCCACTTCCACCGGGTCTTCCACCCAGCACAGGTTGCGTAGGATCTGTGGCTTGATGATCATCTCGGCCGGCGTGCGGGTGTCTTCGGCGACGCGGTTGATCACACGCCGCACCCGTTGCAGACGGTCATAACGCTCCGGATGGCGCTGTTGCCACAGCCGCATGGATCGGGGCGCGTTCACCACACCGTTTTCGTCCTGTTCGGGGGCGGGCATGGTAGGCCATTGGGTGGGCTTCAGGGCTATGGCTCGATCGATGGCCTGCTTCCAGACCTTCGGTTTGACCGCACGCTGAATCGGCGCGTACCGCTCGAACATTTTGTCCTGCTCGGTGCCGGTATGGATGCGCACACGCTCGTTCAGGGATCGGAGCGCGCGGAATTGGGCAGCATTGTGCGGCTTGTTGGTCGCCGCCTCGATGATTGATGAATCGGCCAATAACAGGCTGGGCGCAATATCGTATTGCCGGGCGAGTCGGTCGCGCTCCTCCCATAGGGATTTGGCGATGGCCAAGCCCCTTGGATCACGACTCAGCTGGGTGATGCGCGAGATACGCAGCCAAGGAATCGGATGCGGTTTGCGCGGGGCAAGGCCCGCAACCAAAGCGTGAGAAAACTCTTCAGCGGCCCACTCGTCCTTGCCTGCGGCTTTCAGGTCACGACGCATCATGGTTTCAAGTTCGATAAGCACCTCCACGTCGAGCGCCGCATAGTTGCGCCAGTCGCGCGGCAGCGGACGGTAGGACCAATCGGCGGCGGAATGCTCTTTGGCTAGCGTGATGCCGAGGTAGTGTTCGGTGACGGCGGCCAGACCAAAGCGGTGCAGGCCGAGCAATCGCGCCGCTATTTCCGTGTCGAACAGGGCTTTGGGTTTGAGCCCGATTTCGGCGAATCCGGGCAAGTCCATCAGAGAATCATGCAGAATCCACGTGGCGTCGCCCACGGCGTCATTGAATTCATTCCAATCAGCTCCGGCCCGGGTCAGGGCGACGGGATCAAGCAAGGCGATGCCTGCACCCTCACGTTTGAACTGAATCAGCCAATCCTCGTGTCCATAGCGGAAGCCGGACGCCCGTTCGGCGTCGGCGGCCAGCGAGCCCGTCGCCTCGGCCATCGCATCGCAGACACGATGATAGCCGTCCAGCGTCGAAGTGACATCGGGTACTCCCCCGCGAGGCTCTTTCAGCAGTCGGGGTTCGGTGTCACGGACGTCACTCAACTGGCGTCATCCTCCTCAAAACGGATGGTGGATCTGATGAATGCGGCCCACGAGCGGACTTGTGCGCCGGCGTCCATAGTACCGTCCGGCCCGGTCCCGTCAAGCGGGGTCCATGAGACGCGAATCTCACACCCGGCGCTGGTGGAGCCGGCCATCGAGCCAAAAGCCGTGTTTTGGGTCACGGTGACTGTGCCGGATACCGAATCCGGCTCGATGCCGTCGAAATAGTCGCACATGTCATCCCAGTACATGCCGGGGGTCAGAGAATCGTTTTCGGCGGTTTCCAGCGGCAGTCGCGCGAACGCCACGCAACGCCAGTTGGAATCCCAGTCAATGCGCAGCTCATGAGCATAAAGCATCATGATCCAGCCTGTGGCGATTCGTGATTCGGCATCGCTGCCAAGACCGGCGGAAAAGGCATCGCCGAGGGCACGCTCTCCCGCTTCGAATTCCACGCCGATACCATAATCGGCCAAGGTGGAAGGCACGGGAATCTCCCGATAGCGCACGTCATGGATGCGCTTCATGGTGCTGACGGATTCGACGGCTGCCCATACTTCATCCGGCACACCCTGAGGGCGCACGGGGCGTCCGTCGTTGGACTCTCCCGTAGGAAATGCGTAGATGTCGGCCATATCTCTAGGGTATGGGCGAACGGGCCGAATCGTGGTATTTACGCGCGGTTCGGCCCTGCAATTTAATACACGGTGAAGCCGTGGTCCTTGAACTGGTTGGTCACCCGTTCGCGGGTGGCGGCGTTGGGTCCCTTCTGGTTCTCCAGCGGGTATGGGATGCGCAGTTCGTGCCACTTCGGGCGGCCAAGCTGGTGGAATCCCAGCACGTCGATGTGTTCGACGGCATCACCGAAGGACTCGCAGATCTTCGCCACGTTTTCGACGTTCTCTTCGGAGTCGGTCAGGCCCGGCACGAGCACAAATCGCACCCAGATCTTCTTGCCGGCCTTGGCCAGTCGCTGGCCAAAATCGATGGTGGGCTGCAAGGTGCCGCCGGTGACCTTGTGATAGGTCTCCTCGTCGCCGGATTTGACGTCGAGCAGACACAGGTCGATGTCCTCGAGCATCTCGTCGGTGTAATTCGTGTTGAGGAAGCCGGACGTATCGAGGCAGGTGTGCACGCCCATCTCCTTGGCGGCATGGAACACACGCGAGACGAAGGCGGGCTGCATCATGGATTCGCCGCCGGAGAAGGTGATACCGCCATGCGTGGCCTTGAACAGGTCCTTGTAACGATCGACCTTCTTGATCATGGCGTCAAGGTAGACGGGCTTGCCGTCGCGCATCTTCCAAGTGTCCGGGTTCTGGCAGTACTGGCAGCGCAGCGGGCAGCCGGACATGAACACGGTCATGCGGGTGCCCGGTCCATCCACGGAGGTGTTGATGTCCCAAGAGTGGACGAAGCCGATATCACCGGATTTCAGGGCGGAAAGGCGGTCACGTCGGTCGAGTCCGATTGGGGATTCAAAGCCGGAAAGGCCACCCATCAAAGTCTGCGAGGCATAGGTCTTCGATTCCTTGAGCATATGCCTGGTCGTGGTGCGGAACGTGGGTGTTGCGGGCATCGTTGTCCTCCTGTTCCAAATGATGCGAAAGTCTGTGGGAAATAAGGAAGGGGTGGAGCCGTGCCCCACCCCTTCAGTTAGTCATTGCCGCGGTTCGCGGGGTTGGTCATCAGTCGACGACGGCACCCTGGTGGAAGGTACGGGAGATGACGTCGAGCTGCTGCTCCTTGGTGAGCTTGACGAAGTTCACCGCGTAGCCGGAGACACGCACGGTCAGGTGCGGGTACTTTTCGGGGTGCTCGACGGCGTCCTCCATGGTCTCCTTGCGCAGAACGTTGATGTTCGCGTGGTAGAGGCCGTGGCCGTTGCCGGCGTCCAGGATGCCGACCAGGTTGCCGATGCGCTCGTCCTCGTCGCGGCCCAGGCCATCAGGGGTGATGGTGTTGGTCAGCGAGATGCCGTCAAGAGCGTCGTTGTAGTCGATCTTGCCGACGGAGAACATGGACGGCAGCATGCCGTGGGAGTCCATGCCGTTCTCCGGGTTGGCGCCCGGAGCGTACGGGGTGCCCTTGGCGTGGCCGGACGGGAAGGAACCGGTGTTCTTGCCGTACTCGACGTTGGAGGTGATCGTCAGGATGGACTGGGTCGGGACGGCGCCGCGGTAGACCGGGAGCCTCTTGACCTGGCCCATGACCGTGGAGACGACCCACTTGGCGATGTCGTCGGCGCGGTCGTCGTCGTTGCCGTAGACCGGGAACTCGCCCTCGGTGCGGTAGCCGACGATCAGGTCGTCGTCGGCGCCCTCAACGTACTCGTACTCGTGGCCTTCCAGGGTCTTCGCGTCCTTGTTGTAGATCGGGTAGACCTTGGCGTACTTGACGGCGGCGAGGGAGTCGGCGGCGATGGACAGACCGGACATGCCGCAGCCGAGGGTGCGGTACACTTCCTTGTCGTGCAGGGCCATCTCGATGGACTCGTACGCGTACTTATCGTGCATGTAGTGGATGATGTTCAGGGCCATGACGTAGGTCTCGGACAGCCATTCGAGGGCCTTCTCGTAGTTGTTCTTGACCTTCTCGTAATCGAGGGTGCCGTCGGCCTCCGGGGTAATCGGCTCGATCACGCCCTTGTCGATGACCTGCATGCCGGTCATCTCGTCGCGGCCGCCGTTGATGGCGTACAGCAGGGCCTTGGCGGAGTTCACGCGGGCGGCGAAGAACTGCATCTGCTTGCCCACGCGCATCGGGGAGACGCAGCATGCGATGGCAGCGTCGTCGCCCCAGTGGCTACGAATTTCCTTGTCGGACTCGTACTGGATGGCCGAGGTGTCGATGGAGATCTTGGCGCAGAAGCGCTTGTAGGCCTCAGGCAGCTTCGGATCCCAGAAGATGGTGATGTTCGGCTCGGGGCCAGGTCCGAGGTGCTCGAGGGTCAGGGTGTTGAGCAGACGGAACGAGGTCTTGGTGACCATCGAACGGCCGTCATCGCCGAAGCCGGCGTCGGACCAGGTCGCCCAGTACGGGTCGCCGGAGAAGATCGAATCGTAGTCCTTGGTACGCAGGAAGCGCACGATGCGCAGCTTCATGACGATGTTGTCGATGAGCTCCTGGGCGTCGGTCTCGGTGATCTTGCCGGCCTGGAGGTCGCGCTCGATGTAGCAGTCGAGGAAGGCGGAGTTGCGGCCGAAGGACATGGCGGCGCCGTCCTGGGACTTGATGGAGGCCAGGTAGCCCATGTAGGTCCACTGCACGGCTTCCTGCGCGGTCTGGGCCGGGCGGGACAGGTCGAGGCCGTACTCGTTGCCGAGGTTGATGAGCTTCTTCAGAGCCTTGATCTGCTCGTCGTGCTCCTCACGGAAGCGGATCCAGTGCTCGATCTCCGGCTCGGTGAAGTCGTTGCGGTACGGCACGGAGTCCTTGTCGCGCTTCTTGAAGGCGATGAGCTTGTTCACGCCGTACAGGGCGACGCGGCGGTAGTCGCCGATGATGCGGCCACGGCCGTAGGCGTCCGGCAGACCGGTGAGGATCTTGTTGTGGCGGGCGACCTTGATCTGCTTGGTGTACACGCCGAAGACGCCGTCGTTGTGGGTCTTGCGGTACTTGGTGAAGATCTTCTTGATCTCCGGATCCGGTTCCTTGCCGGCTTCCTTGATGGCCTGCTCGACCATGCGCCAGCCACCGTTCGGCATCATCGCGCGCTTGCAGGGAACGTCGGTCTGGAGGCCAACGACCACGTTATCGACTTCCGGGGAGTCGATGTAGCCGGCCGGGAAGGCGTCGACGTCGGCCGGGGTATGGGTGTCCACGTCGTAGACGCGCTGCTTGCGCTCCACGGCCAGGTAGTTGTCGTCGAGGTACTTCCACAGGTGCTTGGTCTTCTCGGTGGCAGGAGCCAGGAATGTCTCGTCGCCCTCGTACGGGGTGTAGTTCTTCTGGATGAAGTCGCGGACGTCAATATCCTTCTGCCAGTTGCCCTCGGTGAAGCCGGCCCACGCCTTGGCGTCGAGCTCCTCCTGGGAGACAGCTGCATTTTCCACTGCGGTCATGTCACTCCTTAAATGGGGTTGTAGGTTTCGCATCTTCACGGAACCCTTGGTTCAACAGTGTAGTTGGCACTTGCTTGAGAAAAGCTGAAATTGGGAGTGAGCTATCTCACATTGTTTCTGTGAACGCTACCATTCCAATGGCTTCTAGATATTGATGGGACTATTGCACGTCTCCAGATATGGGAAACCGCTCATACTGTGATGTTCGTATGAGCGGTTCGGTCTTGAGATTGACAGCAGAACCGTATCCGTCAGTTTTCGACCGTCAATCCTCGGGGCGAGCCTGTGCGGGTTTCACGCCGTAGTTCTTCCAGCGCCGGTTCTCCTCCTCCCATCTGGCATTGCGGTCCACCACGATGTCCCACGCATGTTCGGCGTCTTCCTTGGTCTTGTACGGACCCATGCGCTGTTCGATCGGTGAGACCATGCCCAACTCGGCCTGCTTCTTGACGGTGTTGAAATACCACTGCTTCTTGTTATCGTCTGTCATTGGTACCTCCTCAACGGTATTACTTGCTCCCGCTGGCGGGAGCAATATATGTTTATTCCCTGAATGCGTTGGTGACGGGCAGTCGGCGGTCGCGGCCGAACGCGAGGGCCGTGACCTTCGGTCCCAGCGGGTATTGGCGGCGCTTCCATTCGGCGCGGTCCACCAATCGCATCACGGTGTCTACGGTGACCTGGTCGAAGCCGTCGGCTAACAGGTCGGCGCGGCCGTGCGCGTGCTCGATGTATGCGGCGAGCACCTTGTCGAGCAGCGCGTATTCGGGCAGGGAGTCGGAGTCCTTCTGCCCGGGGCGCAACTCGGCCGAGGGTGCCTTCTCGATGGAGGAGACCGGAATCATCACGCCGTCCTTCAACGGGATGCCGGTGTTGCCGTCCTCGTTGCCCACGATCTTGAGACCGCCGATGCCGACGCCTGCGGCCGCGGCCTTGTTACGCCAACGGCTGATCTCCCAGACACGGGTCTTGAGCAGGTCCTTGATGGGTGCGTAGCCGCCTACCGCATCGCCGTAGATGGTCGAGTAGCCGCAGGCGAGCTCTGACTTGTTGCCGGTGGCCACGGCGAGCAGACCGCGCGAATTGGAGCTGGCCATCACGATCACACCGCGGATGCGGGCCTGCAGGTTCTCGGCGGAGACGCCATCAAGGTCAAGTTGCTGTTGGTAGGCGTTGAACAATGGCTCAATGGGCTGGACCTCGTAATGGGCGCCAATGTTGGAGGCCAAATCGGCGGCGTCGTCTTTGGAACCGTCGGAGGAGTACATGGAGGGCATGGAGATGCCCCAGACGTTCTCGCCGCCGCATGCGTCGGCCGCCATGGCGGCTACCAGTGCGGAGTCGATGCCTCCTGAGAGGCCCAGCGTCACGCCGGTGAAGTGGTTCTTGGCCATGTAGTCCTTGAGGCCGAGCACGCAGGCGGTGTATACCTCTTCGTCCGGGTCGAGTTCCGGAACGATCTCGGCCTTGGCCTGATGTTCGGCGGCGGAATCGAAGTCCCAGAACGTCAGGTTTTCCATGAACATCGGGCTGCGTTCGATAAGCGTGCCGTCGGCGTCGACCACGAAGCTGCCGCCGTCGAAGACGAGGTCGTCTTGACCGCCGACCTGATTCAGGTAGATGACCGGGGCGTTAACCTCGGCGGCACGACGCTGGGCGAGCTCGAAACGGGTGTTGGTCTTGCCTTCCTCATACGGCGAGCCGTTGATGGTGAGCAGCAGGTCGATGTTCTTGGTGGCCAGGTCGGCCACCGGGCCGCCGTCCTGCCAGATGTCCTCGCAGATGGCCACGCCAATGGTGGCGCCGTCCACGTCGAGGGTCACGGAGCGGTCGCCGGCGGAAAAGATGCGGAATTCGTCGAACACGCCGTAGTTGGGCAGGAAGTGCTTGTCGTAGCCAGCCCAGACCACGCCTTGGTGCAAGACCACCAGTCGGTTGCGCGGCTTGGAGGTCTTGCGGTCGGTGCCCACGGTGCCGACCACCACGAACAGATCGCCGAGGCCGTCGTCGTTGAGCTGGGTGGCGAGTTCGTTGGCCTTGTCCCATGCGGCTTGGCGGAAGGTGCGGCGCAGGGCCAGATCCTCGATGGGGTATCCGGTGAGGGTCATTTCCGGGAAAACAACCACTTGGGCGTTTCCTGCGGCGGCTTTACGGGAGTAGTCGAGCACCTTGGCGGCGTTGGCGTCAAGCGCGCCGACGCAGGTGTCGATCTGGGCGAGTGCGAAGCGAAGCTGTGTCATAGATTCTTAGTGTAGCCGCGTATGACGTCGGATTGCCTGTTCTTCCGGCTTGGCGTCATTCATTAGGTCGTTTTTGCGTTCATTAGGTCACTGCAATGCGATATCAGTCGTTGCAATGGCGCGATTCCAACAACCAGTATCGCCGTTCACCGACCTAATGGACGATGAATCGACCTAATGAACGAATGCCACTCCCCTCAGTCAGCTTCGCTGATAGCTCGTCCTGCACTTATGGACGGGCGAGGCCCGCGCATATCTGGTTCGGCTGTCGCCTCACCTTCGGCTACAGACAGCCCACTGGGCTGTCTGCCTAACGCCTCAGCCTCCGGAGGCGAGCCAGAAAAGGATTTACTTCAGCTCGTTGAGCACGCGCAGAGCGGTGTTGACGTAGAAGTTGACGAAGGTGGGAATGGATTCGTCGAGACCCACGAAATGCGGGCTATGCCAGTCGGCGCAACCTTCCTGGCCGTTTGACCCGACGAACGCGAACACCGGCAACGTCACCTTGGCGAATTCGCAGAAGTCCTCCCCCGCCATCGACTGACGTATCGGTTCGAGCTGCGCGTAGTCGTTGACATCCGCCGCCACGGCCTTGGCGAGACCTGGATCGGAGACCAGCGGGTCTTGAAAGTCATCCCAGACCACGTCGGCGCTGATGCCGTATGCCTCGGCGGTGTGTTCCACCACTTCCTTGAATCGGCGGCCGACCAGATTGCCATCCGACTTGTGGAAATAGCGCACAGTCCCTTGGAATCCGGCTTCGGCGGGCACCACGTTCCACACATGGCCGCCGTGCACTTCGGTAACGGACAGCACCAGCGGGTGGAAGGGCGTGACGTTGCGGCTCACGATGGTCTGCAGGCTCAGAATAATACTGGCGAGCGCTTCGATGGGCCCGGTGCCCTTGTACAGGTAACCGGCGTGGGTGCCTTGGGCGTGGAGGGTCACGCGGAATTTCACGCAGCCGGCCATCATCGGCTCAACGCCGATGGCCAGCTGGCCGGGCGCATAGTTGGGGTTGTTGTGCGTGCCGATAATGGCTTCGACGTCATCCACGAGTCCGGCGTCGATCATGGCGCGAGCGCCTTGGCCGGTCTCCTCACTCGGCTGGAACAGAATCTTGATCGAGCCGGCGAACTTGTCACGGTGCTCGGCGAGCCAGAAGGCGGCACCGAGCAGACCGGTCATGTGCAGGTCGTGGCCGCAGCCGTGCATCACGCCTTCATTGACGGAGCTGAACTCCAGTCCGGAGTCTTCCACGATGGGCAGGCCGTCGATGTCAGCGCGCAGCCCGATACGCGGCCCGGGACCGGCCTCGCCCTGAATGAGCCCCACAACACCAGTCTCCAGCGGGTTGTGCAGGATCTCGATGCCGTGCGCCTTGAGCTGGTCGGTCAGATAGATGCTGGTGCCGAATTCACGGAAACTACGCTCCGGATGGGCGTGCAGGTAGTGGCGGATAGTGATGAGTTCGTGGTCGATGTCGATATGTTCACTCATGGTTCCCGATTCTAGTAGCGCGAAGAATATATTGCGGCCCTCGCTCCATATTGGCGAGGGCCGCGATCTATGGGGTCAGTATGCCTTGTTATTGCTGGCGTTTGAGCAGTCGTTTGGCGATGGCGTTGGCGATGCCCTGCACCACCTGGACCAGTACGATCATGATGATCACGGCCGTCCAGGTGACGGTCTGGTCGAACTTCTGGTAGCCGTAGGCGATGGCGAAGTTGCCGAGACCGCCACCGCCGATGTAGCCGGCCATGGCAGACATGTCGAGCACGCCAATGAACAGGAAGGCGTAGGCCAGGATCAGCGGTGCCAGGGCTTCGGGGATGAGCACGGTGCGGATGATGGTGAGCTTGCCGGCACCCATCGAACGCGCGGCCTCGATTACTCCCGGGTCGACCGGCACGAGATTCTGTTCGACCAGACGAGAAGTGGCGAAGGTGCACATCACCACCATCGGGAAGATGGCGGCCACGGTGCCGATGGACGTGCCGACCACGACGATGGTGAGCGGCTGCATGGCTGCCAGGAAAATGATGAACGGAATCGGGCGCACGATGTTGACGATGATGTCAAGGATGCGGTAGACGACCGCGTTCTCGAACAGGTTGCCGGGGCGGGTGCCATAGAGCACCACGCCGAGGATCAGGCCGAGGAATCCGCCGATGACGAGGGTGACGAGCACCATGGTCAGGGTCTGGCCAATGGATTCGAACAGTAGCGGACGCAGCACGTTCCAGTCGCTGCGCTGGTTGGCGAGGATGATCATGCGTTGGCTCCTTCATGTGCGGCGGCGGACGCGGTGGCAGTATCGGCCGCCAGCGGGTCATGGGCGCGGTCTTCGGCGTAGGCGGCGTGTCCAGCGACCGCGTCGGCGTAAGCCACAGGCTTTGCGGCGGTGCCGAAGTCGATGACGTCGCTATTGACGGCGAGCTCGCGCAGGAATTCGTCCACATGCCAGCCGGGCCCGTTGAATTCGTAGGTGATGGCACCGATGGCGGTCCCCTTGACCGTGTCGATGCCGCCGTAGAGCAGGCTGGATTCGACGCCGTATTTGGCGATGAGTTCGGAGATATTCTGTCCGGATGCCTTGAGTTCATGGCCTTGGGTGCCGGAAACGTCCTTTTGGCGGATAAGCACGGTGACAATGCGGCCCGACCATTCGTGATGCAATCGCTCGACCCGGTCTTCCTCGGGCAGGCCAGACAATGCGGTGGCAATGAATCGCTTGGTCACCGGCTGCTGGGGTGCAGCGAACACATCGTATACGTCGCCGGATTCGACCACGCGTCCGGCGCTCATTACGGCCACGCGGCCGGCAATCTGCTGGACCACGTTCATCTGATGGGTGATAAGCACAATGGTGATGCCGAATTCCTCGTTCACACGCTTGAGCAAGGCCAGCACTTCGGTGGTGGTTTCCGGGTCGAGCGCGCTGGTGGCTTCGTCGGCGAGCAGAATCTCCGGATTAGTGGCCAGTGCGCGGGCGATGCCGACGCGCTGCTTCTGGCCGCCGGACAGCTGCGAAGGGTATTTGTTTGCGTGCTCACTGAGGCCCACGAATTCAAGGAGTTCGTTGACACGACGATCCTGATAGTCCTTGCGCCAGTGATCGAGTTGCAGTGGGTAGGCGATGTTCTGGGCCATGGTTTTGGTGGAGAACAGGTTGAACTGCTGGAAAATCATGCCGATTTTCTGGCGGATGGGCCGCAGCTTGGTCTCACTCAGAGAGGTGATATCAGTACCAAGCACGGTCACAGTGCCGGAGGTGGGTCGTTCGAGCGCGTTGATAAGCCGGACCAGTGTGGATTTGCCTGCACCGGAATAGCCGATGATGCCGAAGATGTCACCGCGATCGATGGTCAGGCTGACGTCATCCACGGCTCGTGCGATGTTCGCGCCGCGTCCGCGTGTTTTGAATTCCTTCACGACATGGTCGAAGGTGATGATGGGGTCGCTCATAGTGCTCCCTGATGCTGGTTGTTGGTGTCCGGTCACGGAAGCGGAGCGAATCCCGATTGTTGGCTCGGGTACTCGCTCCGCTTGGTGGTAATGGCTATGGACAGGCTAGTCGTGCGCTCGTATCAGCCGCGGCTCACTGCTGGGCCTTGGCATCCTTCTCAATGTCGGACAGGAAGCCTTGCAGCTCGCTGGCGCTGAACTTGTCGGCGAACACCGCGGTACCGCCGGAGTTCTCCTGCAGGGCGTCGAGCACATCCTTCTGCTGGTAGATGGAAACGAGCTTCTTGTAGGTCTCGTTGTTCACGTCCGCCTTGCGGGCCACCCACACGTTGATGTAGGGGCGAGCCTCTTCGGATTCGGCGTCATCCTGGTAGATGGCGTCCTTCGGGTCGAGACCGGCATCGGCCACGTAGTCGTTGTTGATCACACCAGCGGCGATGGTCGGGTCCTTCAGGGTGGTGGCCACCTGTTCGGCCTTGAGCGGGGTGACCTTGACCTTGCTCTTGGCTTCGTCGATGTAGGCCGGGGTGGAGAAGGCGGTCCAGTCGCCCTTGAGCGTCACGAGACCGGCGGCCTTGAGCACGCCGATAGCGCGGGCCTGGTTGGTTTCGTCGTTCGGAATGGTGACGGTGTCGCCCTGCTTCAGGTCCTTGATGTCCTTGACCTTGGTGGAGTACACGCCGAGCGGGTAGATGGCGGTGCCGCCGATGGGCTGCAGGTCCTTCTTGTTGCTCACGTTGTAGTTGGCCAAGTAGAGCAGGTGCTGGAATTCGTTGAGGTCCAGCTCGCCGGAGTCAAGGGCCGGGTTTTCGGAGGTGTAGTCCTGGAAGTCGACGATGTCGACGTAGATGCCGGCCTTCTCGGCGTCCTGCTTGAACTTGACCCATTCGGGGTTGGTAGCGCCGACCACGCCGATCTTGACCGGGTTGCCCTTGCTGCCCTTGGCGGACGACTCGTTGGCACCGGCAAACGCGCGGTAGCCGAAGAACGCGGCCACGGCGATAATCGCCACGACCACGATGGTGATGATGACGTTGCGGGCGGTGTGGTTCACACGCACCGGCTCGTTATTGTTAGGAGCGGCCGGGGTTGCCGGCTGGGTTGCTGCTGTCATTGGATTTCCTCTCTCCAAAATTGATGTCGGGTAACACCATAACGCGCTTGAACCGCGAAAGTGACGGAAAATGGCCGATTGCCATATAGGTGTCTTTTATGGCGCGCATGCAATGTCCGGGATTTGTGCGTTTGATAACCCGCTATAGGCGTGCCGAACACGCCGGAAAGCACGTCGAGAGGGGCTTTGACAATGGAAGCTATGACTACCGATACTGCCAATGCCGATATCCGAGCCGTATTCTTCGATATCGATGGCACGCTCACCAGTTTCACGACCCATACGGTGCCGGATTCCACAATCGAGGCGATTCACCGGCTGCAGGCCGCAGGCGTCAAGGTGCTGATTTGCACGGGCCGCGCGCCTTCACAGATGCACGTGGTGCTGGATACCATGCCGGTGACGTTCGATGGCGTGGTGGCGTTCAATGGGCAGTATTGTTTTGATGACACCGGCTTCTTTGCCTCGCAGGCCTTGGATACTGCTGATATTGAGGTGATTCTCGACTGGCTGGACCGTCACCCCGATGTGGTGTGCAATTTCGGCGAGAAGGATTACGTGTACTTCAACCAGTCCAATGATCTGCTTCGCGCCACGTGGAGCAAACTGGGCAAAACCGCACCGACCCGGTATTTCGAGGACCCGCGCACCCGCGCGCTGGATCATGAGACTTTCCAGATCAGTCCCTTTGTCGGGCCCGAGCTGGAGGCCGAACTGGTGGGACTGTGCAGCAATGTGCGCGGGGTGCGTTGGCATCCGGATTTCACGGATCTGATTCCGGCCGATGGCGGCAAGCCGCGCGGCATCCAGCGGTTCATGGCGCATTACGGCATCACGCGCGAGCAGACCATGGCCTTCGGCGATGGCGGCAATGACACGGATATGCTCGCCTACGCCGGCATCGGGGTCGCGATGGGCAATGCGACCGCCGAGCCCAAGGCCGCCGCCGACTACATCACTGACGATGTGGACCACGACGGTGTGCGCAATGCCCTGCTGCATTTCAGGGTGCTACGCGATTAAAACATCACAACAGTTCGCTTTGTTCTGCCCCGCCGTGACAGGGCTTATGAATAAGCAAAGGGCTCGGGACGAATCCCGAGCCCTTTGGTGTTAGCGAACTAACAACACCGTGGAGGTGTTATCACTCGTTGTCGCCAGCGGTAGCGGCGGTAGCGGTGACGGCACCCTTCTTGTCGGTGTTCACGCCGGAGTACACCCAGTCGGTGTAGTCCGGGTGGTCGTAGCCGTTGTCGACGGCGAACTGGAAGGCCTCATCACGGAACTTCTCGAGCTCGTCGATCTTGTCGGCGTACTTGTCGGCGTCGATCATGCGCAGAGCCTCAGCGGTCAGCTCGTAGCGGTCGATGCGGTTGACACGAACCATGTCGTACGGGGTGGTGGTGGAGCCCTCCTCCTCGTAGCCGTGGACGTTGAAGTTGTCGTGGTTCGGACGGTCGTAGATCAGGCCACGCACGTCGTGAGCGTAGGAGTGGTACGCGAACAGCACCGGCTTGTCGGCGGTGAAGATGTCGGCGAACTCCTCGTCGGTCAGAGCCTCGTCGTTCTCCTTGGCGGACTGCAGGGAGAGCAGGTCGGCAACGTTCACAACCTTGAACTTGACGCCCAGTTCCTTCAGCTTGTCGGAAGCAGCCATGATCTCCTGAGTCGGGACATCGCCGGCGGCGGCAAGCACGACCTCGGCCTCATCGTTGTTCTTGGCGGTGGAAGCCCAATCCCAAGCGGCGGCACCCTTCTCGAGCTCGGCACGAGCCTCGTCCAGGGTCAGCCAGGTGGCAGCAGGCTGCTTACCAGCGATGATGGCGTTGATCTTGTTGGTGGACTTGTAGCACTTCTCGGCGATGGCCAGCAGCATGTTCGCATCGGTGGCGAAGTAGATGCCGATGACGTGGTCGTTGTGGAAGCACTTGTTCAGCAGGACGGAGGTGACACCCGGATCCTGGTGGGAGAAGCCGTTGTGGTCCTGACGCCAAACATGGGAGGAGACCAGCAGGTTCATGGAGGCGATCGGCTTGCGCCACGGAATCTCGCGGACGGTAGCCTCAAGCCACTTGGCGTGCTGGTTCAGCATGGAGTCGATCACGTGGACGAAGGACTCGTAGGAGCTCCAGATGCCGTGACGACCGGTCAGCAGGTAGGCCTCGAGGAAGCCTTCCATCTGGTGCTCGGACAGCTGCTCAACGACCTGGCCGGAGACGTGCATGTGCTCGTCGACCTCGTCGGAGATGTAGCCGGCATCCCACTGCTTGTTGGTGACTTCGTAGGAAGCCTGCAGACGGTTGGAAGCGGTCTCATCCGGTCCGAAGATGCGGAAGTCGCGCGGGTTGTTCTTGATGATGTCGCGAGTGTAGGCACCCAGGGTACGGGTGGCCTCGAGCTGGCCCCAGCCGTGGCCGTACTCAGCCACTTCCTTGACCTCGTAGTCCTCGAGGTTCGGCAGCTTCAGGTCGTTGCGGATCACACCACCGTTGGCGTTCGGGTTGGCACCGATACGCAGCTCGCCCTTCGGCATGAAGGCAAGGACGTCGTCCTTGACAGCACCGTTGGCGTCGAACAGCTCTTCCGGCTTGTAGGACTCGAGCCAGTTCTTGAGAACCTCGAAGTGGGCCTCGGTGTCGCGGGCGGAAGCCAGCGGCACCTGGTGGGAACGCCAGGAGCCCTCGGTCTTCTTGCCGTCGATGTACTTCGGGCAGGTCCAGCCCTTCGGGGTGCGGAAGATCAGCATCGGGTAGAACGGACGGTGCACGTTGTCGGTCTGAGCGGTGGCCTTGATGTCGCAGATCTCGTCCCAGATGGTCTCCCACAGCTCGGCGAAGCGACGGTGGATGGACATGTGGTCCTCATCATCGAAGCCAGCGACGAACTCGTAGGGCTCGTAACCCATGCCGTGGAAGAACTCGTGGAGCTCTTCGTCGGAGATGCGGGACAGGATGGTCGGGTTGGCGATCTTGTAGCCGTTGAGGTGCAGGATCGGCAGCACGATACCGTCGGTGCGCGGGTTCACGAGCTTGTTGGACTGCCAGCCGGTAGCCAGCGGGCCGGTCTCAGCCTCGCCGTCGCCGACGATGGCCGGGACAAACAGGCTCGGGTTGTCCATGATGGCGCCGTAAGCGTGGGACAGAGCGTAACCCAGCTCACCACCCTCGTGGATGGAGCCCGGGGTCTCCGGAGCGAAGTGGGACGGAATGCCGCCCGGGTAAGAGAACTGACGGAAGAACTTCTGCAGACCAGCTTCGTCCTTGGTGATCTTCGGGAAGGTCTCGGTGTAGGTGCCGTCCAGGTAGGACTGGGAGGTACCGGCCGGGCCACCGTGGCCCGGGCCCATGATGATCACGGTGTTCTGGCCGTGGTCAGCAATGAAACGGTTGATGTGGCCGATGAGGAAGTTCAGGCCAGGGGTAGTGCCCCAGTGGCCCACCAGACGGTGCTTCACATCTTCGCGGGTGAAGGGCTCCTTCATCAGCGGGTTGGAACGCAGATAAATCTGGCCGATGGAAAGGTAGTTGGCAACGCGCCAGTACTTGTCAACGCCTTCGAGGGCTTCCTCGGAAACCGGAGCGTTGAGCTTCTTCCAAGGGGTGCCAATAACAGGACTCGTCATGTGTACTCCTGTACTCCTGCACGTGATCGTGCGATTGATTATTTCTGTTCGGTCACGGTCCCTGACCCTTGCGGTGCCAAGGTTTTCCGTTCCCAATCAATCGTCATGGTACGAGGACAACGCGACTTTTGAACGATTTCTTGCGGGTGTGTTCGAAATTGTTGCGGATATTTCAGTATTTGTGCGGTTCGACTGACCGTTTGTCAACATTAGTTTTTTCAACATACTTTTTCAAAACAGCGGAAGCATGCGGAAATCCAGCATTTGGCTAGAACAGCGCACGTTCGATTTCCCATGTTCGAAATCGGCGTGTTGTCCGTCTACAGGCATGTAGTTTGTTCGATTTGCGCACATAGTCTCTGCGTGTCGGCCTTGTCGCCTTGACCAGTGATAATCAGGGGTGTTCAGCCCACGTAAAATTCCAATGAACGTTAGGGGAATATCAATGGCAAACGGTCCTGTGCTTGTCGTCGACTTCGGCGCCCAGTACGCCCAGCTCATCGCCCGCCGCGTGCGCGAAGCAGGCGTGTACTCCGAGCTGGTCCCTCATTCCATGCCGGTCGACGAGATCCTGGCCAAGGATCCGAAGGCGATTATTCTGTCTGGCGGCCCGGCCTCCGTGTTCGAGCCCGGCGCGCCGACCATAGACACCAAGGTATTCGAATCCGGTGTTCCGGTGCTTGGTATCTGCTACGGCTTCCAGGTCATGGCCTATGAGCTCGGCGGCAAGGTGGATAAGGCCGCGCTCGGCGAATACGGCAAGACCTCAGCCACCATCGACGACGCCGCCGGCATCCTCGCCGACTCCCCCGCCGAGCAGACCACGTGGATGAGCCACGGTGTGGCGGTCGAACAGGCCCCGGCCGGCTTCGAAG
>UMDQ01006863.1_pt1 | contig 26861 bp, 29 predicted proteins | sample 1964531 | NCBI WGS metagenome assembly UMDQ01 (sample SAMEA4835998, study PRJEB28245) | human gut metagenome | biome: gut microbiome; material: fecal sample | place: Denmark | collected 2008
ACTGTGTTTATCCACGAATACTATAGTGTTCTCACACGAACACAGTAGTCTTTCCTATTCGTTAATCAAAGAAGTGCTTAAACTTACTGAAGATTTTCTCTTTCATCGTCTTATTAGGCTGGAAGTTCGGTGAATTCTCCAATCCGTTCAGCGTCTCTTTCTCCGTAGACGACAAAGTCTCGGGGATATATACACTCACGTTCACCAACAAATCGCCCGTACCATAACTATTGATGGAAGGAAGTCCTTTATTACGCAAACGAAGCACCTTACCCGGCTGTGTACCCGGCTCGATCTTCAATTTCGCCTTTCCGTCGATGGTCGGGACCTCTACCGTAGCTCCCAAGGCTGCTTGCGGAACACTCAATAGCAGGTTGTATAACAGATCGTTCTCATCACGAATCAACTCCGGATGCGGTTCCTCCTCGATAAGGATCAATAAGTCGCCGTTGATTCCACCATGTCGTGCGGCGTTGCCTTTACCATTCATGGAGAGCTGCATGCCCTCGGCTACACCGGCAGGGATATTGATCGTGATAATCTCATCGTCGCGAACGACGCCCTCACCGTTACACTCCGTACATTTCTTGACAACGATCTTGCCCTCGCCACCACAAGTAGGACAAGTCGTCTGCGTCTGCATCTGCCCAAGGATCGTGTTGGCGATACGGGTAACGACACCGCTACCTTTACACGTATCACACGTCTTCACACCCTCCGAGCCTTCCGCCCCGCTACCGTGACAATGCGAACAAGGCACATACTTCTTCACCTTGATCTTTTTTTCCACGCCGTTAGCGATCTCTTTCAGGTTCAGCTTCACCTTCACACGCAAGTCCGATCCACGGTTCACCCGGCGTCCTCCACGAGAACCGCCGAAACCACCGAAGCCACCAAAACCGCCAAAATGTCCACCAAAGATGTCACCGAACTGGGAGAAGATATCCTCCATGGACATACCACCACCGAAACCGCCACCTTGTGAAGCCCCGCCGACACCCGCATGACCGAATTGGTCATAACGCTGACGCTTTTGCGGATCGCTCAACACGTCGTATGCCTCTGCCGCCTCCTTAAAGTTCTCCTCCGCTTGCTTATCGCCCGGGTTCTTATCCGGGTGGAATTGTATCGCCTTCTTACGGTACGCTTTCTTTATCTCATCCGCCGAAGCATTCTTCTCAACGCCCAGCACTTCATAGTAATCCCTTTTAGCCATCCTTGTATTTGTTATTTGCCGATTTTCCGATTATTCTCCCACTACTACTTTAGCGTGACGTATTACCTTGTCAAATAAGGTATATCCAGTTTGTACGCAATCCAATACCTTGCCCTTCATGTCCGGTTCCGGAGCGGGAATCGTAGCGATAGCCTCAAACTCCTCCGTGTTGAACGGCTTGCCTATGGCCTCGATCGGCTTTACGCCTTGCTGAGACAGATAGCCCATGAACTTACCGAAAATCAAGTCCACGCCTTCTTTAACGGCCTCTACATCCTCAGCCGTGCGGACGTTCTGCAAAGCACGCTCGAAATCGTCGATAATAGGAAGAAGGTTCTTTAACGCACCCTCGCCGCCAGTCTTGATCAAATCGGCCTTCTCACGCATCGTACGTTTACGGTAATTGTCAAACTCCGCCATCAAGCGCAGGTGGGAATCGTTCAATTCGTTATATTTCTTTTGCAAGGCTTCCACCTCGCCCGACACATTGTCAGAGCCGGCAGTTTCATCTGCCGCATTTGACTGTTCTTCCTGCAAATTTGTCGCTTCCTCATTATTCACGTTTTCGTTTTTTGAAGCGTTTTCTTTTTTCTCGTTTGGATTCATCTTGCTCATAATCTATCTGATTTTTTTCATTACTAACTAATTGTAAGCGAAATACGGTACCACATAAATACCCTTAAAAAGTATATACACAGCATCCATATCAAGTTCATACACTATTATAGCAGCAAATATATTGCCAACTATTCCACCACATCAAAAATATCTTTACCTTTGCCTATGTTTTAAACGAAACAGGTATTTTTAGAGTAAATAAAATTCCAGAATATGATGAGAAGTGTGATTTTATCAACGTTACTATTAGTATTGGCGGTCTGTACGGTTTCCGCCCAAAACAGGAATACATCCATCTGCCGACTAGGCTTCACATACGATATCAGCCAGAGCAAAAACTGGGGAAACAACAAGCCGGTCATTAAAAGCGTCATCCCTTATTCATCCGCCGAGCAAGCAGGTATTAAGAAATACGACGTGATCGAGGAGATCAACGGTGTACCTGTGACGGAAATATCTGTCGATGAGATCCCTCAACTGCTGAATCCCGCCGGAAGAAACGATGTCCTATTGACCATCAGCAACCTTTCCTCTCCTTCTAAACAAGTATTGGTAAAGAAGGACTGCAAGAAAAGTAACGCCATCACGGAAGACCAGCTGGCATCCGCCTATGCGATGTATAGCTTGGAGACAACCAATGAGCAAGAATTCGTATGCCCGTTCAAGACTACCGTCACATCCGACGGCGTAGATTTCGGTAACTTCAAGACATTCGCCTTCTCGACCATCGACGAGAATAACCGTAAACTGGAAACGGTCATCAACGAATGCATCGAGAACGAGTTGACCAAAAAAGGACTTACGGTTGATATCGCGAAGCCGGATTTATTGATACAGACTTTCTATTTTTTCGATAAGAACCCGAACTATCTGGGAGCGAATAAAGTATTGGTAGAAAAAGAACCGACTTACCGGTACAACTTCTCGCACAGTAAGATGGAGAAATTCCCGTTCTTGAATTACGCCGCCGCCGAAGCGGAAGCCGAATATCTGTTGCAATTCGGTATCCGTATCATCGATCAAAAAGATATCCCCGGACGTGTACTCTGGGAATGTGAGGCGAACGAGTTGCTGGAAGACTCTTATCGTTTGGACGAATACGCCCGGGTGCATGTCCCGTTGATGTGTATGCAATACCCATACACGAAATACGGACGTAACGTACCGTTCAAGGTGAGCAAGAAGACCTATAATTATACGGGGATCAGCTACGATATCGACAAATTGGATCAAGTGGTTGACGTAGATCGTAACTCTCCCGCTTATGCGGCAGGCATCCGTCCCCGTGACATTATAGAAAAGATCGGCCGCCATAAGATGGATCATTCGGCAGAGGAGTTCTCATCCGCCTACAAACGCTTTATCACGAACACGATGCAATATCGTGATCCGAAGACGATGTTTACGGACGCGAACGGTTTCAAATATTGCATGTTTTGGGACGTATTCAAATATCCCCAAATAGCGGATGCGTCGCAAAGCTCCGATTACTTGCCGGCGTTCTCTTATTTATACTATTTCGCCCCTTATATTAATCCGTCCGGCAACAACGCCTGTACATTTAATATAAAGCGTGGCAAGACAAAATTAGAAGTAATTATCCGTCCTACCATTCGCTCTGAAGTGACGGTAGAGATCAAATAAAGATTTTACAAACACGTGATATATCCACAAAATTTTGAACAAAAGACGGGCTTTGATAAGATCCGTCACTTAATCACAGAAAAATGTTTAAGCCCGCTCGGGGAAGAGCGGGTAGCGGAGATGGGATTCTCCGATGAGTTCGAGGTCGTATCCAAGCGATTGGAACAAACCGATGAGTTTATCCGTATCCTACACGGAGACACGGAATTCCCCGCCAGTTATTTCTTCGACGTGCGCTATTCCTTGAAACGGATTCGGCCGGAAGGTACTTGGCTGGATGAACGGGAGTTGTTCGACCTCAAACGTTCCTTGCAAACGATCAATGACATCGTACGCTTCTTCAAGCCCATGGACGATGAGGAAATCAAGTATCCGGCCTTGACTGAATTGGCGGGAGATATCTTTGTCTTCCCCCAATTGATTGGAAAGATCGATAGCATCCTCGATAAATTCGGCAAGGTCAAGGACAGTGCTTCCTCCACCCTATCGCAAATCCGCAGGGAAATGACGATCACGATGAGCGGTATTTCCCGCAGCCTGCAATCCATCCTCCGTGCGGCACAATCGGACGGGGTTGTCGATAAGGACGTGACACCGACCATGCGCGACGGTCGTTTGATGATCCCGGTAGCCCCGGCCTTCAAACGAAAGATAAAAGGTATCGTACATGATGAGTCCGCCAGTGGCAAGACGGTCTTTATAGAGCCGGAGGTGGTCGTGGAAGCGAATAACCGCATCCGGGAACTGGAAGGGGAAGAACGCCGGGAAATCATTAAGATACTGACGGAATTCACGAACGTGATCCGTCCTTTAGCTCCGGATATCCTACAATCTTACGAGTTTCTTGCCGACATTGACTTCATTCGTGCGAAAGCGTTATTCGCGGAGCAAGTCAAGGCGATCAAGCCGATCGTGGAGGATAAGCGACAAATGGATTGGGCACGTGCCGTGCATCCGCTCTTATTCCTGTCTTTACAGAAACAGGGCAAGCAGGTAGTTCCCCTCGATATCGAGCTGACCGAGGGAAAACGGATCTTGATCATATCCGGTCCGAACGCCGGTGGTAAATCCGTTTGCCTGAAAACGGTCGGATTACTTCAATACATGTTGCAATGTGGTTTATTGATTCCTTTGCATGAGCGATCAAGAACCGGGATCTTCGAGCATATATTCATCGATATAGGCGATGAGCAAAGCATCGAGAACGATTTGAGTACCTACAGTTCCCACCTTACCAACATGAAGTATTTCGTGAAGAATTGTAACGAGCGGACCATTATCCTAATCGATGAGTTCGGTAGCGGTACGGAACCCCAGATTGGCGGCGCTATCGCCGAGGCTTTATTGGATCGCTTCAACCGGAATCATAGCTTTGGGGTAATCACGACCCACTACCAGAATTTGAAGCATTTCGCCGAGGATACGGAGGGTATCGTAAACGGTGCCATGTTGTACGACCGCCATTTGATGCAGCCCTTGTTCAAGCTTTCTATCGGAAATCCAGGTAGCTCGTTCGCCGTAGAGATCGCACGCAAGATCGGTCTGCCCGAGGACGTGATAGCCGACGCTTCCGCGAACGTCGGAACGGATTATATCAATATGGACAAATACCTGCAAGATATCGTACGCGATAAACGGTACTGGGAAAGCAAACGGCAGAATATCCGTCAGCAGGAGAAAAAACTGGAAGATGTCACTTCCCGTTATGAACAAGACTTGGAAGCCGTAAACAAGCAACGGAAAGAGATCATCCGGGAGGCAAAGGCCGAGGCCCAACGTATTCTAGCGGAGGCTAACGCCAAGATCGAGAATACCGTCCGTGAGATCAAGGAGGCCCAAGCGGAAAAAGAACAGACCAAACTGGCCCGCAAAGCCTTGGAAGAGTTCAAGAACTCCGTAATGGCGACCGAAGAAGAAGACGATAAGATCGCACGCAAGATGGCGAAGCTCAAGGAACGGAACGAACGGAAGAAACAGAAACAAAAAGTGACGGCCCAGCCAATATTTAATAAAGAGGTGATAGAAGTCGGCGACAATGTACGCCTTAAAGGGCAGGTTTCCGCCGGAACCGTTATGGAACTACAAGGAAAGCAGGCCGTAGTAGCATTCGGGATGATCAAAAGCACGGTTAAGCTGGAGCAGTTGGAAAAGGTAAGTAAAGGCCAGATCAAACGGGAAATCCAGAAAAGCACGTTCGTCAGCTCCCAGACCACTGACAATATGCATGAGAAGAAGATAAACTTTAAGCAAGAAATCGATGTGAGAGGAATGAGGGGCGATGAGGCATTGCAAAGCGTGACCTATTTTATCGACGACGCCATTCAAGTCGGGGCAGGCAAGGTTCGTATCTTGCATGGAACCGGTACGGGTATCTTACGTCAGCTAATCCGGGATTATCTGCGCACGGTTCCCGGTGTCCGTCGTTTTCAAGACGAGCATGTGCAGTTCGGAGGCGCCGGCATCACCGTTGTTGAATTCGATTAAAAAGAGATCCTTATTATGAGACGGAATGAATATACACACAGGAGAAGACATATATCCAACCGGCATTTATCGGACAAGTATTATTACGCCGGCGAACATGAGACAGCAACCGGCATCCGTCTCACGCAATACAACGAACAATCTTTGCATACGAAAGAGGTGCGGATAACCGACACCTCTTTCAGCAAACTATCCGACCCGGATCAGATCAATTGGTTCGAGGTTAGCGGATTGACCAACGCGGATGCCATTACCCGTATCGTAAAAGATTTCGGACTGCATAATCTGGACGCTAAGGATATCTTGACTCCCCAACACGTGGTCAAGGTAGAGGAATACAAAGGACGAATGCTTATCGTATTAAACTCCTGCTATTACGATGTCAATAACGAGATGCGGTCTGAGCACATCAGTATACTGGTAGCGAACAATACGGTTATCACTTTTACGGAAAGCAACAACCCCGTATTCGAGGCCGCTCATAAAGCGCTACTATCCAACATGCTGAACATCCGGAAAAAAGGCAGTGGATTGCTGCTCGCTTTCCTTCTAAACACCATCATAGCGAATCTAGTAGAATCCGCCTCAAAGGTAGAAGAGATACTAGAGGATATAGAAGAGACTTTGCTCGATCCTAAGAACGATCAGGGTAATATGGGTTCCCTAATCCAACAACACCGCCATGAGTACATGATTATCCGTAAGAATAGCCTACCGCTGAAAGATCAATTCTCAAAACTATTACGAACAGAGAACGGGATTATCACCCCGGATATCCTGCCGATCTATAATGACCTGCAAGACCAACTCCAATTCGTTATCCAAACAACGGAAAGCTGCCGGGAAATCACCTCTTCCCTTGTCGATCTTTATATATCCAATAACGATCTTAGGATGAACGCCATCATGAAACGGCTGACGATTGTCTCCACCCTTTTCATCCCTTTGACATTCTTGGTGGGCGTATGGGGTATGAACTTCAAGATAATGCCGGAATTGGATTGGCGTTACGGTTATTTCATAGCTTGGGCCGTCATGATAGCTACCGGAGTATTGACTTGGCTATATATGAAACGAAAGGATTGGTATTAAAACCAATCCTTACGATCTGAAGAATTTCTTCCTATACTTATAAAAAGTATTCTTAGAGACGTTGAAATGCTCGCAAATCGATCCTACCGATTCTCCCCGCTCCAACATGTTCATGATCTCCCCCTTATGGGCGTCTAAGAAGAACAACTTGGATTCCGAGCCTTTAGGACGTCCCAACCGCTTTCCCGTACTTTTCACCTGTTCCAAGGCGTCTTTTGTACGTATGGAAACCAGACTGTGATCAATCTCGTCTACTTGCTTGAAGACATTAATCATCAATTGGCGATCCATCCGGTCATCGAATATATAACGGTCGTTTATACAATAGACCGTCACGTCCTTCTCCATGCAAACGGTAAGTATCCCCATCAACTCATATAAGGTAAGACACAAACGGGTAATATCCGATACGATCAAGGCATCCCCTTTCTTCAAGCGTTCGAGAACAAGTTTTAACTTTGGTCCCGGCTGTTTCGCTTTCTCTCCGGATACTTCCATGACCCATTTATCCACATGGATATCTTTGGCCGCGGCAAAAGAAGAGATCTCTTCCCTTTGAATATCCAAGTGTTGCCGGTCTGTAGCCACATTTAAATACGCTATCGTCATAAATTTCACTAATTGTTTCTAGCGTGAAGGTACAAAAAGAATGAGTATATCTTCAAGATTATGGGATGTTTAACGCTTTATTTCGTACATTTGCGTTTATATTCATATATTATGATAACACATATACGAGTAGCTAGCCAACAATTGGAACAACCCCGATTCGAGTCCCCGAAAGAGTTGGTCTCTTGGATGGGCGCTATCCAGGCGCAGGAGTATGAGATGGCCAAATGGGCGATCGGTATTCGCTTGAGATCCTCTTCCCTTGAAAAGGTAAATGAGGCTTTGTACAAAGGTGATATTCTACGTACCCATGTGATGCGTCCTACTTGGCATTTCGTGGCCGCCGAGGATATCCGTTGGATGCTTATGCTATCTTCCGAGCGTATCAAGGCTGCCGTTATGTCGTACGCCAAGGGACATTTCGGGAAGATAGAAAAAACGCTGTTCACAAGATGCCTAGATCAGATCGGAAAGATACTGGAAGGATACAAAAGCCTGACCAAACAAGAAGTAACGGCGGAATTGCAAAAATCCGGGATTTTGCCTACCATAGATCACGTAAACCTTTTCCTTACATGGGGTGAGGTGGAAGGCATCGTCTGTAGCGGGATCGATAAAGGAAAGAAAACGACTTACGCCTTATTGGACGAACGTGTCCCTCCTACTCGTGAACTTTGCAGGGAAGAGGCTCTGGCGAGATTGGCATCCAGATATTTTCAAAGCCACTCCCCTGCCCAGTTACAGGATTTTGTTTGGTGGTCCGGGCTAACCGCTACCGAGTGTAGGCTCGCTATCAATCTGATCAAGGCGGAGTTAATGACCGAGACGTTCGATTCCCGTGAATATTTCATCCACCAATCATGGAAAGGAAAAAATGAGAGCGAACCTGTACTGCGTCTCCTCCCCGCCTTCGATGAATACTTGATCAGTTACAAAAACCGCACGGACGTATTGCCGCTAGAACATCATCCAAAAGCGTTCAACCGATTCGGCACCTTCTACCCGGTTATCTTATATAACGGAAAGATAATAGGTAATTGGAGCCGCTCCATTAAAAAAAACACCATTCAAATAGAAATGGACTTTTTCGAGAAGAAGCCCCGCATTCCAGTGAAATTAATCCAGCAGGCCGAAGCGCAGATAGACGCTTTTTATAGAGGCTTATCGCACCGCCCAGCGCTTCAATGTCGGGAAAAATAATTTCATATTCGCTACGGCCTCCTCTTTCGTATAATGAAAGTCCGCATCTTTATTGAACTCATCGACAAACTGGGCACAATGATCGATCATCTGATCCATCGTACAGGCCATCGTGAAGGCCCCGTCCTTATAACAATAGCAACAATATTCCTCATTCTTGCTTCCGTCATGGTTCGTTCCTAACTCCTCATTCTTTTGCAGCGGCATACCGCAGCTTTGGCAAAATTTTGTTTCCATACTAATTTATTTTATTGGTATATAAATCTTTGTCACTTGGGTATCGTCATCCTCTTCCGAATAACTCACATATTCCTCAAACGCCATTCCATGCCGTTTGGTATAATTGAAATCTATATTTATAGTATTATATAGTTCTTGTAATCCCGCATAACTACCTTTTAAGGTATAAACCGCATATTTTCCTTTCTGCAAACGAATCGTACCGAACATCCCTGATGGAATAATCTCCTTCCCGACCGAAGCATTATTCCACTTCTCGGTCTCTTCTCTCAGACGTGCTCGCAACTTATCCATATAAGCTTTCGGAGATACGCTGAATTGTTTCTTGAACGCTTTCGAGAAAGATTGGGGGTTATCATAGCCTACCCGACTCGCTAGATCTGCCAGACTCATATCTTCCGTATGCATATATAGAACCGCTCGCTCTACACGTTGCCTCGCCACATAAGCATATAATGACTCATTCAAGGCTCCTTTCATAATACGTAGTAGCTGCTGCTCGGACACGTTTACTTGCCCGGCTATTATATCCAGTCGTAAAGGGAGATGCAAATTCGCATTGATATAATCAATTACTTGATTGATTTTCCGTTGATATATGTTTTCCGTATCAGGCTTCATCCTATAGATTCTTATGATGACAAAAATACATAATCCCAACAGACGGACAATTGTCCAATCTCGCCAATTTGAGATTTCCCCTATATTTGTTTAAAAACCATCAACTTCAAGATTCTATAGATTGTAAAATCAGTAATTCTGTTACACTTATCAGTAATTGGTATACAAAAGTAATGGAATATCTTAAATAATTTTGTGATATGGATAAAATCAAGAAAACAAATATGAATATAAAGAAAATAACCATTGCCATGTTGATCACATTAATCTCCATTGGCAATATAAACGCACAAGAAATGAAAACTGAAATTCCAAAAATTAGTGAATTCCCTACAGGAAATGAAAACACCGGGTTTGAACAATATTTCTCGGGGAAGTCTTGGCTGGCGCCATTAACAAGCAATAAGGATTTAAACGTACCAATATTTAACGTAACATTTGAACCTAACTGCCGAAACAACTGGCACACGCATACAGGAGGACAAATACTCATCGCCGTAGGTGGTGTGGGGTATTATCAAGAACGAGGTAAAAGCGCCCGTCGTTTACTATCCGGGGATGTTGTCGAAATCGCACCAAACATAGAGCATTGGCACGGCGCCTCACCGGACAGTTGGTTTTCGCATATCGCCGTAGAATGTAATCCCCAAACCAATAAAAACACTTGGCTTGAGCCGGTAAGTGATGAGGAATATGGGAAGGCCGTAAATGATAAGTAGTAAATTTTCCTTATCGTTTACACAAACCGAGCCTAAAAGACACTCCGGTTTTCTCTATAAGAAACTGCAGTTTCTATCCTAGCGGGAAACTGTAGTTTCCTAAGAAAGAAATACAAGAAAACTGTAATATACTAGTAAACAGAATATTGAATAATATATTCTCATCCTATGCCATGTATATAAGACATTCTTCTCGCAAAATTCAATCCGTACAATTAATATCATTAACAGATTCATTCTTATACGCAGACTTTTGTGATTTTATAAATATATCACGGTACTCATCAAGCAAGTTAATGTCCTGCAAATCATTAACGCCTAAAATCTCACGGATTAAATCCGCCTTGCCTGCTTCTATCTCCACTTTTGGTATCATATATCTTAATTTAGATTAATAAATAAAATCATCTGTTTGGTGTTTTAAACAGACATCGTCACCCTTTTGTTTATACAAAATTTAAATTTAACACGACAAATTTTACAGTATCCGAAATTTATCCCCTTAACTTAATCAACCAATAAGGATAGTCAAATCCCTTTCTAAATTGTTATTCACTAACAAGGATATTTCAAAATCAAAAAATCAATCTTATGGAGAAAAATATTTTCTGGTTAGAAAATGACCAACTCAAAGAGATAGCCAGTTCATTTCGGGAAAAGGTTGAAGAGGGATTAAAACATGAAAATGCGGAGATACAATGCATACCGACTTTTATCTCTCCCAAAACCTCTGATATTAATGGAAAAGCATTGGTTCTCGATTTAGGAGGAACCAACTATAGAGTAGCGACCGTCGATCTTGGACAAGGATCACCAACCATCCATCCCAACAATGGGTGGAAAAAAGACATGTCGATCATGAAATCACCGGGATATACTCGTGAGGAGCTATTTAAAGAATTAGCCGATATGATTGTCGGGATAAAACGGGATGAGGAAATGCCAATCGGCTATTGTTTTTCTTATCCAGCAGAATCCGTACTCAGTGGAGACGCCAAATTGTTACGTTGGACAAAAGGAGTCGACATTAAAGAAATGGTAGGGCAATTAGTTGGCAAACCACTTCTCGACTACCTAAACGAACATTGTAAAATCAAATTTACAGGTATTAAAGTATTAAACGATACTATCGCCAGCTTGTTTGCCGGCCTAACCGACAATAGCTATGACGCCTATATCGGTCTGATCGTAGGAACAGGCACCAACATGGCCACTTTCATTCCGGCGGATAAAATAAAGAAATTAGATCCGAGCTATAATATACAAGGCTTAGTCCCTGTCAACCTAGAGTCGGGTAACTTCCATCCTCCATTCCTCACGACAGTCGATGATACGGTTGACGCCATTTCAGGCAGCCTTGGAAAACAGCGGTTTGAGAAAGCGGTTTCGGGTATGTATCTAGGCGATATATTGAAAGCGGCTTTCCCTTTGGATGAGTTTGAGAATAAATTCGATGCCCAAAAATTGACCGCTATCATGAACTATCCGGATATTCACAAGGACGTATATGTAGATGTAGCTCATTGGATCTACAACAGATCAGCACAATTAGTCGCCGCATCGCTACTGGGCCTTATTCAGTTACTAAGATCATATAATAAAGATATACAAAAAATCTGTCTAGTAGCCGAAGGCAGTCTATTTTGGAGCGAGAATAGAAAAGATAAAAACTATAACATTCTTGTTCTGGAGAAATTACAAGAACTCCTTAATGAATCCGCATTAGCGGATGTCGAAATCCATATCAACAATATGAATAACGCAAACTTGATAGGAACAGGTATAGCGGCGCTCTCTTGAAATCAATATGAATGAAGTGAATCTTGAACTATAAAATTACGTTTTTCAAAATAAATAGAAAGTGCGGGTATTCTTTACATACGATACCCGCACTACTTTTTCCGCAGAAAAATGATTGTATAATTCACTCATAGCGCATCGCACAAATGGATTCAGCCCCAGAGGATGAAATATAACCGCAATCATATCAATATTAGCTAGTGGTTTGGATTGGATATCGTAATCAATAGAGAATACCGAAATTTTCCGCCTTATTGATAGCTTCGATCGCATTATCTACATTTAGCTTTGCCAATATATTCTTTCGGTGATTATTTACCGTATAAATACTAAGATTTAGCTTATAAGCGATCTCTTTGCTCAGAAAACCTTGCCGAATTAATATTAGTATTTCTTTCTCACGCTTGGTTAATTGAGGTTCGGCTAGAATAACTGTCGACGCAAGTATCAGTCCTGTCTTTCTATTGATAACTGTCCGTTTAATTCTTTCGGTAGGCGATACAATCGGGATAATACTTGGTTCCGAAAATCTGTACCCGCTGATATTGTGCAAATTGTATCTGTTCTCATTTATCTATTATGCTTTACTTTGCATTATTTTAGTTTTCAAATATATTTAATGATTATGAAGTTGAAATTTGCCAAGAGAATGTCTTATATAAAGGCTTCGGAAATAAGAGAAATACTCAAAGTTACAGAACGGGAAGATGTTATTTCATTTGCTGGTGGACTACCTGCCCCTGAGCTATTCCCCATAGATGAAATTAACAAAATGAATCAGGTCGTTTTGCAAGAAGCAGGAGCAAAAGCTCTTCAATATACGACTACTGAAGGGTATTATCCTTTACGTGAATGGATTGCCAAACGAATGAATAAACGCTTAGGGACATCGTTTGATAAGGATAATATTCTTATAACTCACGGTTCGCAACAAGGATTAGATTTATCCGGAAAAGTATTTCTGGACGATGGTGATATCGTATTGTGTGAAAGCCCCACCTATTTAGCAGCAATTAGCGCATTCAAATCATATGGGAGTAGCTTCATTGAAATTCCAACAGATGAAGAAGGCATGGATATGGCTACTTTGGAAGAGGTACTGAATAATACTCAAAATATAAAACTAATATATGTAATACCAATCTTTCAAAATCCCACTGGAAAAACATGGAGTTTGGAAAGACGAAAAAAACTGGCTGAACTATCTGCTTTATATGATATTCCTGTTATTGAAGATAACCCTTATGGAGAATTAAGGTTTGAAGGAGAGTCTTTACCCTCTATAAAGTCTTTTGATAAGGTAGGTAATATCTTATGTACTGGTAGTTTTTCTAAAATCTTTTGTCCGGGCTTTCGGATTGGGTGGATTGCAGGTGATAAAGATATTATCCGCAAGTATGTGTTAGTTAAGCAGGGCACTGATTTGCAGTGTAACACAATAGCTCAAATGACTATTGCCGAATATCTAAAACGATATGATATTGATGAGCATATTAGCAAAATAGTAGAAGTCTACAGAAAACGCAGAGATATAGCTTTAGAATGTATTGAACGCTATTTTCCTAATGACATAAAATATACTCATCCTCAAGGCGGGTTATTTACTTGGATTGAATTACCCGAAAATATTTCAGCGCGTGACATCCTGCAAAAATGCATTGAACAGAAAATAGCCTTTGTACCCGGCGGTTCATTTTATCCTGTTGAGCACAAAGAAAATACATTTAGAATAAATTACTCTAATATGCCAGAAGATAGAATCATGAAAGGACTTCAAGTAATAGGGGAAGTACTAAAGGAATACATACATCAGTTAAAGTGATTTTTAATTATATCCCCCAATTGTTTTAAACGTTCTTCAAGAAGTGGAGTCCATCGTTGTCCATAGCTTAAACGCATACAATTGGTATATTGCTCTTGTAATGTAAACATACGTCCGGGGGCTATGCTTATTTTTCGCTGCATAGCCCGATAATAAAGTTCTGTTGTATCAATCTGTTTGTCTAATTCCACCCAAAGCATAAATCCTCCCTGTGGAGTAACAATTTTTGTATTCTCGGGGAAGTAATCCATGATGGAATGGGCAAAATGAATACTGTTTGCGTATAATTCTTGTCGCAGTTTACGTAAATGGTTTTCGTATCTGTCATTCTCCATGAAATTGGCAACCGCTTCTTGATTAAGCGCAGGCGTAGAAATAAGGTGAATATTCTTTTGGCGAATAATAGCATGTTTAAATTTGCCGGGAGCAATCCATCCTACCCGATACCCCGGCGCTAATGTTTTAGATATCGCACCACACCATAAAACAAGCCCCTTCTTGTCAAAAGCCTTGCAGGGCTTAGGACGTGAATTTCCAAAAAATAAATCACCATATAAATCATCCTCGATCAAAGGTATATCATATCCGGCCAGCATATCAACAACTACCCTTTTATGTTCATCAGGCATACAACTTCCCAATGGGTTATTAAAGTTGCTTATAAGCAGGCAAGCTTTAATTTGTGGTAAAACTTTTTTCAGCGCATCTGGATCAATCCCCGTTACTGGATTGGTAGGTAATTCCAATATACGCAACCCCATACTATTGGCTAATTGTAACATTCCAAAATAGACCGGACTTTCAACCGCAATAGTATCTCCTACCTTAGTAATTACAGATAAAGCTAAAGCAACCGCATTAGTAACTCCAGCAGTTGTCACTATATCATCTTCTGTCAAGTTTCCCTTCCAACTATACGTAAAACGAGCTATAGATTTACGTAATCGCATATTTCCCTGTGTTTCATCATACCGGGTTCCATTACCCGGAAGTGCCTGCATAGCTCTTATAAGTTCTTTATTAAGTTTTGCAATTGGTAATAAAATATCTTCGGGCATTCCTAATGAAAATCGAGTGATCGATTTATCTCCTATTTCTAACGAGCTGTATACGTCAGCAATCAAATCTATCACCTCTTTGCTCTCAGGCTTTACAGACGGTTGTGTTGTCGCTGGAACAGATAGGCGTATGGGTTTGTAATTGACAATATACCCTGATTTTGGGCGTGATATTATAAATCCGTCTTTTTCCAATTCATAATATGCCTGAATTGCAGTATTAAGACTTACACCATTTTCATTGCTAATAGTGCGTAAAGAAGGTAGTTTCTCACCAGCTTTCCACACGCCTTTCTTAATTTGACAGGCAATAGTTCTCGCTATTTCTTGATATAGGATTTCTTTTTTCATACTTGTCAGGTGTTATCTGTATCCTGCAAATATACAAAAATCGTGTCTGTATCTGTTTTGGACTTTGAATTACTTTTACAGAATGACTTTTGTATTGCTTTGCTATTCTTAAATGAAAGAAAGGTATTCGAGTAAACAACTGAATTTAAACACCATTAATAAAAAAATCACAGTAAAACAGGTTTCAGATGATAATATCTAAAATCAATACAGAGATTGAAACCTTCTGCATGGATAGTGATTTCCGACAATCGTACCCCCTAATCGTTTTTGGGGGAAGGGGGTACGATTTGGATACTCAACCGTGTCTTTTCGTGCCCCTTTTTTGTCTTTTAAGCAAGACTGAAACAATAAAAAAAGTCCTACAATACGTTGATATTGTAGGACTTGTCTCTTTTTTGTCGCCGTTTGGCTTTGTTCTTATGTGATCCGCCTGGTTCGTGAACCTTGCGGTATATTCTCCTAAAAATCAATATCTTCGGAATTATAAGCTCTGTACTTGTCACGTTTTAGTCTTTAAAAACTGTCCGCTTTTGTCCTGTGTCTGTCTGCTTATATCTTGGGTTCAAAAATACGGCTTCTTTTTGAACTATGCAAATATTTGATTTACAATCTTTAGGCTTTGGTGTAAGGTGCAAACTATATCTATATATAGGTTTGCACCTTACACCAAGTTACCTAAGGATAATTAACTTATGTAACGTATCAATCATTGATATTGACACTCTTCACATATTCCCGATGAGCAACACCCCATTGAATCATTGCTGCAATTAATTCTTTCAACCGAAACCCGGAAGATGTCAATTCATATTCTACCGTCACTGGCACTGTATTATAAACAGCTCTCTTTACAACCCCGTTCAATTCGAGTTCTTTTAATTCCTTTGACAGCATACGGGGAGTAATATGAGGTATTTTCTTTTGAAGTTCATTAAACCTATACTTTCTAAAAAGCAAAGCCCGGATAATATTAAGCTTCCATTTACCGGATAAAATGGTCAGCGTATCATTTAGAGCAACAACATTTGAATAAGGGCATCCATTAAAGTCTTCCATATAACCAGTTTATTTAAATAGTCCATAACTATACTCTTGTATATTACTATACATAAGTATATTGATATACTTTAGTAAGCAAAGATACACTACTTTTGCATCAAATCAAAACATTCATTCGATATTGAAAGGATGTTTCTAATATTAACAATAAAAAAACAATCGTATGAAAGTAACATTAATTGCGTCAGTGTCAGCAAATGGAAAAGTATTGCTGGCAAACAATCCCAATCATCAGATAGCACCGGAAGTCATGGGATTTCTTGTACAGAAAGCCATTGAGTCCGGCAACATTGTTTTTGGGTATTCTACTTATACCATGTTTATCGATGCGTTGCAAGATGCCCTTGCAGGAAAAGAAATCGTCGTGCTATCCAACAATCACGAAGCCCGAAGCGGTCACAAAACCGTTCATACTCCTGAAGAAGCGGTAGAATACCTGAGAGGAAAAGGAATGGAAGAAATAGTCGTTGGTGGCGGAGTACAGACTTACAATGCTTTCCTTGACAAGGATTTGGTAACAGATATTTATTTCAATGTCACTCCAATGGTTATTGGTGACGGTGGTGTTATTGGCTCAAAAGATGATTTATTCGTCAAGTTTGATAAAATGAATTATGAACCCATCATTGAAAATGTAATCAGACTTCATTTGAGTAAATAACAGGAGCAGATATGAAAAAAGTAATTTTATCAGTTTTATTATTGGGCATTATAATGGGATTACAGGCTCAAGAATTGAAAGTTATAAATTTGAATAAGCCGGATAAAAGCAGAAATGTTACATTGATGCAGGCATTGGATAAAAGACATTCGGAACGAGCATTTGCCAATAAACAACTGACGCATCAGGATTTATCCGACCTGCTTTGGGCAGCCAACGGAATAAACCGTCCGTCAGAAGGCAAACGTACCGCACCATCGGCAAATAACGTACAGGAAGTTGACATATATGTATGTATGAAAGATGGGTGTTATTTGTACGATGCTAAAGCACATCAGTTACAACCTGTTGCTAAAGGTGATTATCGTTCTGCCGTAGCCGGACAACAGGATTTTGTAACAGAAGCCCCTGTATGTCTGATACTGGTTGCTGACTTGTCCCGCTTCAATAGCGGAAATCCTGAACAGTTGCTAATTGTAGGAGCTTGTGATACTGGGATTATTTCTCAAAATATTTCACTATTCTGTTCCTCGGCTGGCTTAGTTACAGTACCACGGATGACAATGGATAAAAATGCATTGGAAAAAATATTAAAACTAAAAAAGTCCCAACATTTATTACTAAATCATCCTGTCGGATATGCGAAATAAAGAGGGTATAAAAAAGCAGATATAAAAATTCAAAACATCCTTTTGCTAATTGGATAATTGCTTTTAATATCCAGTAAAGATAAGAATAAATCGAGGGTGTCAAATATTTTTGGACACCCTCGATTTATGATATTGTAGATTTAAACTATCATATAAAAGAAACCTTTTGTTTATTCGATATTTTTAGTAAACTATTTAATATTAAGAAGTAAATGGAAAACATCTACAATAACATATTCATAAAAGACCTTTTATCCAAAATAAACATAGAAATTGAAATATTTTCTTTCGATAGCGATATATCTTCTGATAAGGCACTTTCTATGATTAATTTTATCAGACCTTTATTCGAAGAATTGAGAGAATTTACACATCAATACACTTTTCAAGATGCTAACGATGAAATATCGTTTTTTAAAGATATTAAGCCATCCATTCTAAGTAAACTGATATATTTTAGTGACATATACCTGCTTGAACTGAGAAAGCCGAATGGCAGTAAAGAAGTTCTCAAAGAGCATTATAAGAAAAAACAAACAGCAATAACAGAATTTTGTAACGCTAACCTTGACTTCTACCAATATTATCGTTCTAAATCGACACATTTAGATAGATATTATTTCCTTAGAGGACATGAAAACTACAAATTGTGCCACAACTGTGGTATGTTTGATAAAGACCCTTTATTTTCAACTTGTTGCGACCACAAGGTAGCTAAAATGTTGGCTTATGATATGTTGGAAATTTATCTTCAACAGCGATTGCAAGGGGTTGAAAGACAAGAAGTAATAGAAACCAGCAGGGTTTCACTTCCCGACAATCCTTTCCGGTGGACGGGTACAAAGACTGCTGCTATTGAGTTGGGATATGCGATATATGCAGCCGGAGTTCTAAATAACGGGAACGCCGATATAAAAGAAATAATGACCTACATAGAAGCATCATTCAAAATAGACTTAGGTGATTACTACCGTACTTATCTCACCATCAGGGAGCGCAAAAGGGATAGAACAGCCTTCCTTAATAGCTTAATAGAAAAACTCCTTCGGAAAATGGACGAAAACGACAATTAACCTCCCCGTAAGGTTCGACTAAATTATTTTCTTTTTTCGCAAGTCCCTCATAAACTACATGGGCTTTTGAAAAGAGAAAATATTTTTTTTGCCTATATGTGAAAGATATAATGTTATCTGCCAATCATTCTGCCAGTCTTACAATCTTCCTTCTATGCAATCTCGAAATCTTGCAATCTTGACATCAAGAAAACAAGTTGTCAAGAAATCAAGCTCTCAATATTGAAATAAAATAATATTTCAATACTTCACTAAAAAACTCATCGTTCGGGGAACGCCCAGCGGCAAGGGGCAGGACCACCCGTCCCGACGAGCGAAAAATACATTTAATTGAGTAATTTTCTTTCATTGGAAACACGACTTCGGAGTAGCTTTCTAAAAGAGTTTAGAGCTGCTGAGATAATTCTCAGCAGCTCTGGACACACCTTGCTGTTATCTAATGATAACATTATTGAGTGGTAGTAATATGCTAAAATCGCTGTCAATTTCTGCCGTTCTTTCTTATTTCATTTAATTCATCATTATGTATTTTTTGTAAGTCTGAATACAGTTGATTAATTATTGGATACAAAAGACTTCTAAAGTGGTCATCATACCCTTTATCATTAGAGTATTTATCCAATACTTTGAAAAAATCTAGTTCTAATTCTTGCAGATCTTTTGAATATTTAGAGCCTGATTTATCAGTAATTCTTCTTTCTTTTTTTATAGTTCCATTGTCCTGAATGATTTCGTAGCCATTTTGAAATATGTGACAAGCGTTATGCCTGCGATATTCCAAGTAAGCAAATTCATTACTGGAAAATTTAGATTTAATCTCGCCTATACTTGCTATTAGCCTTTTATGCCAATCAATCCAATATTTATTTTTAGTTTTCGAGATAGTGTTTAAATTGTTAACTAAATAAGAATATCCTTCTGTTATTGTTTGAAATAGAATAACAATAAATAATTCTTGATAAAACAAATCATACTCTTTATGTAATGCATCATTTAGATAAAACAACTTTTTCAACCACATTTCAAATTGCTGTTGTTGTATTACTATTTTAGACTTTATTTGCCACATTGGATCGTTAATGTATTTTTTCAATTCTTTATCATCCATGATTTATTGTTTTAAGATATTCTTTTTCATTACACCAAGACATTAAACATTTAAGCACTAAATGATTTACGCTAATCATAGATTGAATAAATGTTCTTTTTTGAGTTTCGGTGAAAATATCATAGTTACCTACTGATATATTAACCTTTCGAGATTTAGTGTCTTGCTTATTCACTTTTGCTATTGCATATAAATGTTGTTCTGATAAATGTATGTACGCAGAGGTTTCCTTATATAGTTTTTGAACCCCACTGAACTTCTTTTCTAAACACCGAACTAAATATCCATCTGTTAATTTATTCCCATCGCTGTCGATATAATTACAAATTGGTTTTCCAGAGCCATAATATAAGTAAAAGTCATTATAATCTTTCACAAGACATGTAGCGTAGAATCGAAGACAATTGTCTAATTGCATACGTATAAGTGGTAAAGCGCAGAGATAGTTGTTTTCTTGGACTAAAATTGTAAAACCTTGGTTAAGTGCTATTGCTCTATTTGCAATAGCACTCGCCATTAAATCAAGTGTATATAAACCATTACCAGTCTTTAATATTTGCAAGGTTGCTTGTAAAAATAGGTCTTTGCAGTTTTGTAATTCTTTTAAGTTTTCTTCCATATTGTAATATTGAGGTTCTAAATAGTGCAAAAATAGAAATATAACTCAAAAGAATATATTTTCTACTGCGATTTCTTATTCAATATGTTAGCAAGCATTTCCAAATCCTTGCTAACTTTTACATCGGTGATCCTCGCATAGATTTGAGTAGTTCTAATGTTGGTATGCCCTAAAATCTTAGATACTGTTTCGATAGGTACACCATTAGCGATAAGCACCGAAGTTGCACACGAATGTCTTGCCGTATGGGTCGTTAACTTTTTAGTAATTCCACACATATCGGCAATTTCTTTCAAATAACTGTTCATCCGTTGATTACAAGGTACAGGAAGCACCATGTTTTTTTGTACACAGATCGGATTGTTCTTGTATTTTTCAGCTATTAATGCGGGAATGTCAAGCAGCGGTATGTGACACATGTTATTTGTCTTTTCACGAGGTTTTCGAATCCAATTTTCTCCATTAGGATCTTTTGTAATATGCTCGGGACGTAAATGTTTTATATCCGTGAATGCTAATCCGGACAGGCAACAAAAAACAAAAATGTCGCGTACTATTTCTAAACGAGGTATATTAAATTTCTTTTCCATAATAATATGTAGTTCCTCCTCGCTGAGAAACTCCCGATTAGATTGGGTTTGTTTGAACCTGATTCCGGAGAATGGATTATCCGTCATCCATTTATTTGTAAGTGCCAATGTGATAATTTTCTTTAGGTTCTTTAAATATTTAACTGTTGCATTCTGCGCGCAACTTTTTTCTGTTTTGATAAAGAATTCGAAATTGGATATGAACTCATGGTCGATATTGCAAAGAGGCATATCGTTTAATTGATACTCTTTTCTCAAGAACTCCTCAAGATATCGTACGGTTCTCTCATAACGGAGCACCGTAGCTTTCACCACATCTTTCCCTATTAACTCACGATACTTTGTGTTATGTTCTTTGAAAACTTCCAATAACATCTTGGGAGTTTGGCTTTCACCATAGAATAAATTTTTCAGAATTTCAGCAGTGATAGGTTTATCATCTTGCTCTAACTCGCGATGAATACGAAGTACGCGGGTACGTACTGTTTCCAGATAATGATTAAGTTCCAGATACTTTCTGTCCTTACCAATTGCACATTCCCTTTGGGCATTCCACTTACCAATCTCCACACTACGCTTGATTTGAATTTCCGCACGTTTCCCATTTACAGTTATTCTCAGACAGATAGGAGCCTCTCCGTTTTTCAATAATTTAGCCTTTTTGATGTAAAAAAGGACCGAAAAATAATTTCTTTTCATACTCATGCACTTTAAAAGTTTAATGGTTCAAAGTTACTTTTAGAAGCGATGAATAGTATCACGTAAAATGCAGACAATCAGCGAATAAAACACCAATTCGGAGGACTAAAATTTGGAGGAATTTAAGTCCTCCGATTTCACCTGTATTAGGTGCTCCAGTTTGCGGTAAAATGCAGGTTTGATATAAAAGAAAAAAGCTCTGATAAGTTTGATTATCAGAGCTTTATACATTTTTGCTGTTTTAAAAAGTGATCCGCCTGGGGCTTTCACCGTAGCGGACTATATCTTTGATTTTTAAGCTCTTGTAAACCTTGAAAAATCGTACCGTAACGAATTAGTAACGATTTATAGGAACGCTTGTTGTCAGTGTCAGGCATTCGTTTGTCAGCCGTTTTCTGATGCCACAAAGATAGAGTATTCCTTTTTATTTTCCAAACATTTGATTATTAAATCATTAAAAAAGATCCCCGGTGCAAGGGGCGAACCTATATATATAGATAGGTTTGCCCCTTGCACTGGGCGGACGTTGCCCTCTTTATTCAATTAAATCACTGTACTGAATAAAATAGATGTTTTTTATTCAATAAGCATGTTGATATTGAATATATGGGCTATTTAGAGATGATAAAACGCTCACCGACACAATCACCATTTTATTTAATCTGGAATACATAAAAATCATGGTGTACTACACGTGTACTATACCTTCCAACTCTTTTTATTGTTCTTCTTTTGCGGCAAACACTGAAAATTAAGTTTGTTATGGAAGTTATTACAATTGAAAGTGAAGCGTATAAATCGCTTGTGAGCAAGATTGAAAAGATCGCCGGGTATGTAGCCGAAGCGCAATTGCCTTCAGAAGAAAAAAAGGAGGCTTGGCTGGACAGCAACCAACTGGCGGAAGCGTTGGGTATCAGTACACGTACATTGCAACGCCTGAGAGATGAAAACCTGATCAGCTACTCCATGCTGCGTGGTCGGTGTATGTATAAGCTGTCAGAGGTCGAACGTTGTCTGGAAGAGCGTACCATTCGGTGCAGACCCCAGACATTGGAGGATTTTCGCAAGAACTACCTAATGAGAACCGGCAATGATAAGAAAGGATGATATACTGAGAATGACGGAAAAGGGTGTTTCCGTATTCCGCTATTACCTGCCGGTGGACTTCAAGGTGGGAAAGAACTTCCTGAATCCTTTTTATAAGGATACGAAGGCTTCGTGCAATATTTATTATGAACGTAAGGCCGGCGTGTTTAAAATGAAGGATTTCGGGAACGAGGATTATTCGGGGGACTGTTTTGAGCTGGTGGGCAGGCTGAACGGCCTTAGCTGCAAGGAGCCTAAAGAGTTTGTCGAGATCATGGAGATAATAAACCGTGACCTGCATTTAGGGTTGTCCTCACATGAGGAATATCATGTGAGCCATAGCAAAGTGCCCCAAAAGAACGAAGTGGTATCGGAAGAGCCGAAAGTGAAAAGTGTCCGACCTTATACTGTCGTGCAAAAGCCCTTTACGGCTGCGGAACTTGCTTTCTGGGGTAAATCGGGTATCGGGGAAAATGTTCTGAAGGCATACCGGACGGTATCGTTAAAGAAGTTCAGCAGTGAAAATCAGGAAAGGAAGCCTTTTTCCTGCATGACAAGTGGCGATGAGCCGATGTTCGGGTATATGGGTAAACAGCATATCAAGGTGTACCGTCCGTGTTCACAAATGCGCTTCCTGTATGCCGGTGATTTTGGAGATAACTATTGTTTCGGGCTGGAACAGCTGCCGACAAAAGGGGATCTGCTCTTCATCACAGGTGGGGAAAAAGACGTGATGAGCTTGGCGGCTCATGGCTTCCATGCGATTTGTTTCAACTCGGAAACAGCCTTTATCCCTGTGACTGTCATACATCGGCTCTCGTTCCGGTTCAAACATATCATCCTCCTCTATGATGTGGATAGCACCGGGCTGAAAAGCTCGGCGAAGCGTGAAGAAGAACTGAAAGAATACGGAGTTAAACGGTTGTTGCTCCCGCTTGCCGGTACAAAGACGGAGAAGGATGTATCGGACTATTTTATGCTGGGGAACAGCCGTGAGGACTTGATCAAACTTTTTCTGGACTATCTGGAAACTTTATACAGTGAAACCATGTCGGCATTAAAATCCTGCGAGGTGGATTTCAACAACCCTCCTCCCATCGCACAAATGATCGTGTCGGTGAATGACGTGCCTCTCGGAACTCAAGGCAACCTGCTTTGTGTCACCGGCGGAGAAGGCACGGGAAAAAGTAACTATGTGGCGGCGTTGATTGCCGGTGCTATCCGTCCCTCCGGAACGGATGTGGATGCGCTGGGCGTTACGCTCCACGAAAACAGCAAGAACAAAGCGGTACTGTTCTATGACACGGAACAAAGTGAAGTACAGCTATATAAAAATATCAGCAACCTGCTGCGGCGTTGCGAACGTGAGGCGATGCCGGAATGGTTCAAGGCATATTGCCTTACGGGAATGAGCCGGAAAGAACGTCTACTTTCCATTATCCAGAGCTTGGACAAATACCATTATCAATATGGCGGTGTCCATCTGGTGGTGATAGACGGGATTGCGGATTTGATAAAATGTGCCAACGATGAAGCGGAGAGCATAGCCGTCGTGGAAGAACTGTATCGACTGGCCGGTATCTATAAGACGTGTATCGTTACGGTATTGCATTTCATCCCCAATGGATTGAAACTGAGGGGACATTTAGGAAGCGAGTTGCAGCGGAAGGCTGCGGCTATCCTTTCCATAGAGAAGGACAACGATCCGGCCGTATCGGTGGTGAAGGCTCTGAAAGTAAGGGATGGAAGTCCGCTGGACGTGCCTATCATGCAGTTTTCGTGGGACAAGGAAAAGGCCATGCACGTTTATCTGGGCGAAAAGCCGAAAGAAGAAAAGGATAAGCGCAAAGAGGATGAGCTTGTAGCGGTAGCCAAAGAGGTGTTCAGCCGAAAGCGTCTTGTCACCTATGTGGAGCTTGCGGAAGAAATCCAGTCGATACTGGAGGTGAAGGAGCGTACAGCGAAAAGTTACATCAAGTTCATGCGTGAGAAAGAAATCATTCTGAAATCATCCGATAACCAGAGCTATTATTTTACCGGGAATTTTTAAGGAGGAAAGCATATGTTAGTAGATAAAACGGAATTTGAAGCATGGATGGAACGTATCATGGGTGAGCTGTACCGCATCTCCCGGAAGCTGGACAAGGCAGAAACGAGGGAAAAGCACCTGAACTACCTGAACGGAGAGCGTCTGTACGATAATCAGGAAGTATGCCTGTTGCTGCGTATCAGCAAACGCACGCTGCAACGATACCGGAATAACGGGGTGTTGAAGTTCTATTCGATATATCACAAGACATATTACAAGGAATCGGACTTGCACGAGTTCATTCGTAATAACTTCGACGAGAACGAGATAAAACGGCAGGCACGTGAGGACAAGCTGTCCGAGAACTATCCGCTGCCGAAAGAATAAGTCTATGTTTTTGCTTTGTACCAGTGAAACTACTGCCGTGAGGCAGGAAATCCCCAACTGCGTATTGATGTTTGTCATAGCAATGGCTTCATACTGTTGTGAAACAGGATGAAGTTTCTTTTCTTGTTCGAATGGTGATATCCCAAAGGACGGAGGTCTGGAGGGGTATCATTTTTTATGTATTTATTTAAAAATAGGCTGGTTATCATCTTATAATGAAAGAAATAGTATCTTTGCGGTGTAGTATTAATCATGTAGATGCTATGGCTCGACCAATTAAAGAGACTCCGGTCGTAACCGGTAAGGATGCAAAACGCTTTGCAGAAAAAATGGCAAATCTCAAACCTGAAAGTAAGGAAGAGAGAGAAACCGCAAAGAAAGTTTATGAGAAGTTCAAATCCATTGCTTCATTCGCATTGTAACAATGACTATTGTAAATTATGATTTTGTGCCATTAGAAGGTATAGATGCTAACTCTAAAATATTCCAGTTTTGTGGCGTAAAAACTGGAATATTTCTTACATGAAAAGCGTCCTGATACGATTGAAAAGTCAATACCGGATAGTATATATCTAAAAAGCAAAGCGGGAAAAGTATATGTTACTGCTTTCCTGACAGATCCGAGTTCAAGAAACATGTGGCTGATATTGCATGGGAAACCGAAGTTTGAATAGCGGAGAATCCAGACCATATGATTTATTTTAATGGAGATAGATTATAGGACCGAGATAGTAAATCAGTTCCGAGAATACTAAAATTTTACCGCCGTAAAATTTACGGTGGTAAAATTTCGATTGTCTGTATAGTATAAACCTCACTCCGCTATTTCATGAAAGCTGGCGAGGTGGAATTGTCTTTATGGCTTCGGTTATAGGGACTATAATTTCAGCTTAGGTTTGGGCTTTTCGGGCTGGTCAGGATCGGGGTCGTCCTTGTTGTCGGGCTTGAGGATGTCTTCGATGACAAACTTGCTACCGAGTGTTCTCGTTGCCTCTTTGCACTCTTTTTGGGTTTTCAGTGCTTTAATCATATTATATTCTCAAAATTATTAGTAACTTTGCTATCGCTTATAAAGTTTACCGCCGTAAATTTTACAGTGGTAAACTTTACGGCGATGAAATCGAATATAAAAAGATAAGGATATGAAATTCTACAATAGAGAAAAAGAGTTAGCATCATTGGAAAAGGTTCGCCGAGTATCCTTTTCCGTGCATTCCCAAATGACTGTACTTACCGGTCGGCGACGTATCGGCAAGACCAGTCTTATATTCAAGAGTTGCGAGGATACTCCTACGGTGTACTTGTTTGTCAGCCGAAGCAATGAAGCAGATCTCTGTTTACGCTTTACTTCCGAGATCCGGCAGGCACTTGATATTTATGTACCGGAACTTACCAACTTTGCAGAAATGTTCCGCTTCTTAAT
>UMDQ01020264.1_pt1 | contig 26757 bp, 19 predicted proteins | sample 1964531 | NCBI WGS metagenome assembly UMDQ01 (sample SAMEA4835998, study PRJEB28245) | human gut metagenome | biome: gut microbiome; material: fecal sample | place: Denmark | collected 2008
AAAATTACTCAGATTCGGACGTGCAGCAGTTGCAGCCGCTTCCATGAGAGGAAAATCATATCTGCAGATCGGTTCCGTTACAATGGGTATCGGTGGATCTATCATTGATTCCGATTTCATCGAATCCTATCTTGGAATGCGTGTTGAATCCGTTGATGAGGTAGAAATCATCCGTCGTATGACAGAAGGCATCTACGATCACGCAGAATTTGAGAAAGCTCTCAAATGGGCGAAAGAGACCTGTAAGATTGGTTGGGACAAGAACCCTGAAGAACTGCAGTTCTCCCCAGAGAAGAAAGAAGAGCAGTTTGAGTTCGTAGTTAAAATGGCAGTTATCATCAAAGAGTTGATGAACGGCTGCGATAACCTTGATCCTGCATTCTCCGAGGAAGCAATCGGACACAACGCTCTGGCAGCTGGTTTCCAGGGACAGAGACAGTGGACAGATTTCTATCCAAACGGTGACTTTGCAGAAGCTATGCTGAACACATCCTTCGACTGGAACGGCGCTCGTGAGCCATACATCCTCGCTACAGAGAATGACGTTCTCAACGGACTTGGAATGATGTTCATGAAACTTCTTACAAACAGAGCTCAGATCTTCGCTGATGTTCGTACATACTGGAGCCCAGAGGCTGTTAAGAAAGCTACAGGATATGACCTTGAAGGTGTAGCTAAAGAAGCTGGCGGATTCCTTCACCTGATCAACTCCGGTGCTGCTTGCCTTGACGCTAACGGCGAAGCTAAAGATGAAAACGGCAATGCTGTTATGAAACAGTGGTGGGATATCACAGAAGAAGACCAGAAAGCAATCATGGAAAACACTGAATGGTGTATGGCTGACAACGGATACTTCCGTGGAGGCGGATACTCCAGCCGTTATGAAACAAAAGCTCAGATGCCTGCAACAATGATCCGTTTGAACCTTGTTAAAGGACTTGGACCGGTTCTGCAGATTGCTGAAGGATGGACAGTTGCTCTTCCAGCAGAAGTATCTGACAAACTTTGGAAACGTACAGACTACACATGGCCATGTACATGGTTTGCTCCAAGATGCGATGGCAAAGAGGGACCGTTCAAGACAGCTTATGATGTAATGAACAACTGGGGAGCTAACCACGGTGCTATCTCCTACGGACATATCGGAGCTGACCTGATCACAATGTGCTCTATGCTTCGTATCCCGGTATCCATGCATAACGTTCCGGAGAAAGATATCTATCGTCCGGCAGCTTGGAATGCATTTGGAATGGATAAAGAAGGTGCAGATTTCAGAGCTTGCAAGAACTATGGACCTCTTTATAAATAATTAGCTTTTTATAATTTAACTGCTTTCTTTCACTCCCCCAGGACAATGAAGGAAAGCTGAGAGAGCGGGACTTTTGTCTCGCTCTTTTATTGTCTGGGGCTCTTTATCGGACATACATCCGCATGATTTCACGCCCGGATTCCTGATTTTTCTGTGAAATTGTTTATAAAAACACCTCGCGGAACATTACCGGTGAATAGTAACTGTTGCTGTAAAATAATGGGAAAATATGAGAAAAATGGTTGCAAGTTTTTCCTGGTGTGTTACAATGAAAAACAGAAAAATGGTTACTGCTCATTCCGTTCACAAAATACCTCGCGGAATGTTATCAGTAAACAGTAACGAAAAATGTATACAAGAGGGAAAAGAGGATATATATGAAGAAAAAGCTGGGAATGTTGCTGGCTGTGCTTCTTACTTTCTGCATGACTGTGGGAGTTTTTGCAGATGCAGGAAAGACACAGCAGGTTGATTATAAAACAGATTACTATATGATTGTAGAATCGCCTGATGGCGGTGTTGACATGTATTCAGAGGCAGATGCTTCCAGCCCGAAGCTGAATGATGAGCTGATTCCTAATGGAACTGCGATCCATGTAGAAGGAGAGACCACAGATGAAGCTGGAAAGGTATGGGTATATGCTCAGCTTCATGGCATGTTTGGTTTCCTGGAAGAGAATTATCTGAAGCCGGCTACTCTTGCCGAGGCAGTGGCATCAGAGCTTGTTTTATACGGAAGCAAGGATGCGAATTACAGTATTACAGTCAATGCTAAGGAAGACGGTTCCGTTTGCCTGTATAAAGGACCTGGAAAAAAGTACGGCACAGTTTCCGGAGGCTGTAATATAGCGAATGGTGAGAAGTTATATATTGATACAGAAGTAGATACTGGTAAAGATGGTATCTGGGGACACACAGAGGCTGGTGATGTTTCTGGCTGGGTAAATATTGCAGAAGCCACCAATACGGAAGAGAGTACAGTAGAACTTGTTCCTGAAACTGAGAAAGAAGCGGAAGACGGTTCCCAATCTGTTCAGGCTGGAGAGAATACTTCTGAAGTTGGAAAAGCAGGTACCGAAGGCAAAGATATCGGTGATGCGGAGGCAGAGCCAACAGGCACTCCTACCTCGAAGCCTGAGAAGACAAGTACTCCTGCTCCGAAGCCAACTGAGACGAGTACTCCTGCTCCGGAACCGACTAAGAAAGCAACTGCAGCTTCAGAGCCAACTGAGACAAGTACTCCTGCCCCTGAGCCGACTGAAGCGAGCACTCCTGCCCCGGAACCAACTGAGGCGAGCACGCCTACCCCGGAGCCGACTGAGACAAGTACTCCTACTCCGGAACCAACAGAGACAAGTACTCCCACCCCGGAGCCAAGTGTGACTATTGCGCCTACAGAAGAGGCAACAGTAACAGTTGCTCCTTCAGAAAGTGCAGAACAGGAAGCGTCCAGCGAAAATGTGGAGAGCACAGATAAAGGAATGAGTTCTGCTATCTGGATTCTGGTTGTAGTTATTATCATTGGTATCGCAGTGGTAATCTGGCTCCTTAAGAAAAAAGGAAAAAATAGTGAATCATAATAAACATGAATAATAAAAGCTCCGCCGGGAATCCGACGGAGCTTTTTAGCTGAAATAAAAAATTATTTGTTGATAACAACACCTTTCTGAAGCATAACGTTTGCGTAAACAGCTTTCTCACCTGTAGCGATAATACAATATGCTTTCTTTGCCTCTTCATAAAATGCGAAACGCTCGATATTTCCAACTGCCTCGGCGCCACGTTCATCATGTTTGGAAACAATCTCTTTGTATGTATCCCAGATTGGAGTTTTTACCGGATCGCCAGGCATAACTTCCATCAGGGTAACTGGTTTCTCTACATAAGAATCAAGAGGGATAACAGTAAGGATAGCGTCCAGAAGTTCTGGAACTCCATGTCCGTCGCAGCGAACAACAATTGCATCTTTACCCATTGATTCTACTGGGAAGTTGCCGTCCGCGATAACGATGCGGTCGCTGTGTCCCATCTCGCATAAAACTTTTAAAAGCTGTGGTGAAAGTATTTCTGGAATTCCTTTTAACATAATATATTCTCCCTTCGTTCTTTCTCAGAAATCTGGCACAGTAATCTATAAAAACTGATACCGGTTCCGAAAGTATTCTACTCTATAAGTTACCTTTCTTTGCTGGATTTTTCAAGGTAAAATTTTACGCAAAAAGATGAAATATTTACTGTTGACAGAAATTTGGAAAAGAGTTAATATGAACTAAAACAGAAACGTTTCGGTTTCTTGAAAACAGAAGATTCACGGCCTGTATCAGCAGGCAGAAGGAGGAGAATATGCCACTTGTTACATCTAAGGAAATGTTGTTGAAGGCTCAGCAGGGCGGTTACGCAGTGGGTGCGTTTAATGCAGAGAATATGGAGATGGTGAAAGCGATCATTCAGGCAGCTGAGGAGTTGAAAGCACCTGTTATGATCCAGACTACTCCATCTACTATTAAATATGGCACTCTTGAGACCTATCAGGCAATCGTTGCAGCAGAAGCTGCAAAGGCTTCCGTTCCGGTTTGCCTGCACCTTGACCACGGCAGTAGCTTTGATCTCGCCATGAAGGCTCTGAAGGCTGGATATACTTCCGTGATGATTGACGGTTCTAAGCTGGATTATGAAGGAAACATTGAGGTGAGCAAGAAGGTGGCTGACGTAGCAGCTTCTATGGGAATCCCATGCGAGGCAGAACTTGGTAAGGTAGGTGGTAAGGAAGACGACCTGGTTGCAGTTGCAGATACCAATACCGATCCACAGGAAGCCAGAGAATTTGTAGAGCGCACCGGCGTTACTTCTCTTGCGGTAGCAATCGGCACAGCACATGGCTTCTATGTGGGAACTCCTGTTCTTGATAAGGAGCGTTTAAGTGAAATTCGTGAAGTTGTAGATATTCCTCTGGTTCTTCATGGCGCTTCCGGCCTTAGCGATGAGGATGTTATGGATTGCGTAAAGAGAGGAATCTGTAAGGTTAATTTTGCCACCGAGCTTCGTGCAGCATACTCCAAGGCTGTCAGAGAGACACTTGAGGATGAGAAGGTATTTGATCCTAAGGCATATGGCAAGGCTGGAATTGCAGCTGTGAAAGAGCTTGTAATGGCCCGTATGAAAGTTTGCGGCTGTGACGGAAAGGCTGAGTAAGAGGCTGATTTATGGCAGCGACGATGAAAGATATTGCCAGACGGACAGGACTTGGTCTGGCAACGATTTCCTCTTATTTCAATGGGGGGAATGTAAGAGAGAAGAACCGTATCAAGATCGAAGAAGCCATCGAAGAATTACATTACGAAGTAAATGAAGTTGCCCGCGGTCTGAAGACCAATGCGACCAAGACAGTGGGGGTTGTGATTCCAGAGCTGAACAATGTTTTCTGCGCAGAAATCATCAGTGGAATGGAGGATATCCTCCGAAGCCATGGATATGCAGCGATTGTCTGTGACTGCAGAACAGATAAGAAGCTTGAAAAAGAAGCAGTGGATTTCCTTACCCGGAAACGTGTGGATGGAATTATCAATATGCCGGTAGATATGACTGGAGCCCATCTGAATGAATTTCAGAAAACAGGTAAACCCATTGTGCTTATCGACCGTATGATCCAGGGAATATCCTGCGACTGTGTGCTGGTGGATAATGTAAATGCAGCTGAGAAGGCTGTTGGCATGCTGGTAGAACAACAGCATCAGAAGATTGGTCTGATCGGTGGACCGGATGAGGTATTCACTGCCAGACAGCGTATGTTAGGATATATGAAAGCACTTAAGGCTCATGGAATTGCGGTTGATGAAAAGCTGATCTGTCATGGTGATTACACGATCCAGGGAGGGGTTCAGGCAGTAGAAGAGCTGGTGAAAGAGAATCCGGATATGACAGCTGTTTTTGTGACGAACTATGAGATGACTATGGGGGCAGTGATCGGGCTTAATGAGATGGGGGTATCCATGCCAGAGGAGATTTCCCTGGTGGGATTTGACAATCTGCCTTTTGCCCGTGCATGCAGACCTGCACTTACCATTGTTTCACAGCCCACAGAGAAAATTGCAAGGGAAACAGCACAGATCATGCTGGAACGGCTTGAAGGAAGAGATGAGCTTCCTGACCATATTGTACGGAAACTTCAGACTGATATTTTTATGGGGAAATCCATAAGGAGACAAGGATGAGCAAAGACTATTTATTAGGAATTGATATTGGAACCAGCGCGTGCAAGGTTGCCATATTTAACAAGAACGGAAAGGTGATGGCTTCCGCCAATGGGGATTACCCTGTTTATTATCCTCATGAGGGATGGGCGCAGCAGAAGCCGGATGAATGGTGGCATGCGGTTTGCGGCGCTATTTGCGAATGCCTGGAGACAGGTAATATTTCAGGAGAGCAGATTGCCGGAGTGGGAATTGATGGGCAGAGCTGGTCGGCTATTGCCATTGACCATGAGGGAAATGTTCTGACAGATACACCTATCTGGATGGATACAAGAGCCCAGGAAATCTGCGACAGACTCAATAATGAAATCGGCAGTGAGAATATTTTCAATGTTGCAGGTAATTCTCTTCAGCCTTCTTATACCACAGCGAAGATTCTCTGGTATAAGGAGAATATGCCTGAAGTATATAATAAGATTTACAAGATCCTTCAATCAAACAGCTTTATTGCTTACAGACTGACTGGTGCCATCACACAGGATCTTTCACAGGGATATGGCCTGCATTGCTTTGATATGCGTACTGGTACCTGGGATGAAGTGATGTGTGAGAAACTGGGAATTCCTGTGGATTTTCTTCCGGAGATTGTTGCGTGCGATAAGGTAGTGGGAACTGTGACGGAAGAGGCGGCAGCCCAGAGTGGACTGACTGTCGGAACTCCTGTAGTGGCCGGCGGTCTGGATGCAGCCTGTGGGACACTTGGTGCAGGTGTGATCCATCCGGGGGAGACCCAGGAGCAGGGTGGACAGGCTGGTGGCATGAGCATCTGCACAGATACATACAAAGCAGATCCAAGTCTGATCTTAGGATATCACGTAGTGCCAGGCAAGTGGCTTCTTCAGGGAGGAACTACCGGAGGCGGCGGTGTCATGCGCTGGTTTGAGAGAGAATTTGCAGCTTATGAGAGGAGCCGCAAGGCGGATACCGGGAAATCCTCTCTGGAACAACTGAATGAAATTGCCGAGGCAGTACCAGCCGGAAGTGAAGGCGTTGTGTTCCTTCCATATATGTCCGGGGAGAGATCCCCTGTCTGGAATCCATACGCCAAAGGCGTTTTCTATGGACTTGATTTTGCTAAGACCAAGGGACACATGGTAAGAGCCTGTATGGAGGGCGTAGCATTTTCCCTGCGCCATAATCTGGAGGTGGCTGAAGCGGCAGGTGCTAAAGCAGAAGTTCTTCGTGCTATGGGAGGTTCAGCCAATTCCCTTCTCTGGACTCAGATTAAGGCTGATGTGACAGGCAAGGCAGTGGTGGTCCCTGCTTCCGATACAGCAACCACATTAGGTGCTGCAATCCTGGCTGGCGTAGGAGTTGGATTTTATAAAGATTACGAGGAAGCGGTTTCCATGACAGTGAAAGAGACAAGACGCCATGAGCCCAATCCTGAGAATAAAGAAGTTTATAATAAGACATACCGTACATATAGGGATTTATATGAATCTCTGAAAGCTATGATGGTACGGAAGTAAGGAGGTATTTCAAGATGAAAGCAGCAGTTGTAGTTGCAAACGAGGATGTACAGTACCAGGAAATCGAAGAACCGCAGGCAAAACCAGGCTGGGTAAAGATTAAAGTAAAAGCTTCCGGTATTTGTGGCTCTGATGTTCCGCGAGTATTGAATCATGGTGTTCATTTTTATCCTATCGTTCTTGGACATGAGTTTTCCGGTGATGTAGTAGAAGTTGGCGAAGGGGTCACCAAGGTGAAAGTTGGCGACCGCGTTTCCGGGGCTCCGCTTCTTCCGTGCATGAAGTGTGATGACTGTCAGAATGGAAACTTCTCCTTATGTAAGCATTACAGTTTTATCGGTTCCAGGCAGCAGGGAAGTAATGCAAATTATGTAGTAATTCCAGAGCAGAATGCGATTCCTTTTGATCCGTCTATTTCCTATGAACAAGGTGCAATGTTCGAGCCATCCACAGTTGCTCTTCATGGACTTCTTCAGAATGATTATCAGGGCGGTCGCTGCGTAGCAATTTTAGGATGTGGAACAATTGGCATCTTCACAATGCAGTGGGCAAAGATCTTTGGTTCCAAGAAGGTGGTAGTATTTGATATTAGTGAGGAACGCCTGGACCTTGCCATGAGAATGGGTGCAGATGCAGTTATCAATACAACCAAAGAGAATTATATGGAAGAGGCTATGGCAATTACCGGTGGTAAGGGCTATGAATATGTGTTTGAAACAGCCGGACAGGTTCCGACTATGCATATGGCATTTGAACTTGCTGCGAATAAGGCACACGTATGCTTCATTGGAACACCTCATGCAGATCTTACGTTTACACCAAAGCAGTGGGAGAATATGAATCGTAAAGAATTTAAACTTACAGGCTCCTGGATGTCTTATAGTTCCCCGTTTCCAGGCAAAGAGTGGGATCTTACAGCTAATTATTTTGCAACCGGTCAGCTGAAATTTGATCCGGGATTTATTTATCGCAAAATGCCAATGAGTCAGGCTCAGGAAGCATTCCAGCTCTATAAGACGCCTGGTCTTGTAAAGGGGAAGATTCTTCTGGTGAATGAGGATTGAGCATATGATACTGACAGTAACATTAAATGCAGCTATTGATAAGCGGTATGTGGTAAATAACTTTAAGACCGGAGAAGTAAATCGTGTAAAGGAATGTACTTATGTTCCTGGTGGAAAAGGTCTGAATGTATCCAAGCCGGCTTCAATTTACGGAGCAGAGGTGACTGCTACAGGCTTTGTAGGTGGTTATGCAGGAGCTTATATTGAGAATGCATTGAAGCCGTTTGGTATTAAAAGTGCTTTTTATCATGTAGCTGCAGAGAGCAGATCCTGTATTAATATCTGGGATGAAGTTAATAAAGTTCAGACAGAATTTCTGGAACCTGGGTTTACCCTTACAGAAGAGGATTTTGCCGGATTTGAGGGAAAATTCTGTAATCTTGTAAAAGAAGCGAAAGTAGTTGCAATGTCAGGAAGTGTTCCGAAAGGACTTGATGGAACTGCTTATCAGCGACTTATAAAGGTTGTAAAAGAGGCAGGAATTCCGGTTATTCTGGATACCAGTGGTAAACTTCTTGAAATGGGAATTGAAGCAGCACCTACTATGATCAAACCCAATATTGATGAAATCCGCATGCTCACAGGCAAGAAATGTGATAATATTCAGGATATTATAGATGCGGCGAAAGAGATTCATGCAAAAGGTGTGGAAATCGTAGCTGTTTCCCTGGGAGCTGACGGTTCTCTTGCAGTAGGTAATGAAGGAATTTTCCGTGCACTGGTTCCGAGAATAAATGCAGTGAACACAGTTGGGTGTGGAGATTCTATGATCGCAGGATTCGCACTGGGTTTATCCAGGAGACTTTCACTTCCTGAGACAATGAAACTGGCAAGTGCTATTTCAGCGGCAGCAGCCATGCGCGAGGAGACTGGATTTTTTGTGATGGAAGATATGGAAAAACTGCTTCCACAGATTGAGGTTACTAAATTATAAGAAAATGTAGTAAAAGATATTAAGCGAAAGTAAATTGCGTTGTAATTGAAAGCCATAGTGCAAAAGAAATGTTAAGGAGGATAAGAAAATGACAATGATTGATCCGGCAATTGTTCCGCAGAGAACACTTTATACTGGCGCTAAGATGCCAGCTGTTGGAATGGGTACTTTTGGAAGTGACCATGCAGATGCAGACGCAGTTTCTGCTTCTGTTGCAGGTGCACTTCGCGTAGGTTACCGTTCTTTTGATTGTGCTGCATGTTACGGAAATGAAGATATGATCGGAAAGATTTTCGCAGATGCATTTGCAGAAGGTATTGTAAAAAGAGAAGAACTTTTTATTGCCTCCAAAGTATGGAACGATATGCATGGTGACGGAGATGTACTGATTGCCTGTGCGAAGACCTTAAAGGATCTGAAGCTTGACTATCTGGATATGTATTATGTTCACTGGCCATTCCCGAACTATCATGCACCACATTGTGATGTGGATTCCAGAAATCCTGATTCCAAACCGTTTACAGTAGAGCGCTTTATGAAAACCTGGCGCCAGATGGAGCGCCTGGTAGATATGGGTCTGACGAAACATATCGGTATGTCTAATATGACAATCCCGAAACTGGAGGCAGTACTTCCACTTTGCAGAATTAAACCAGCTGCGATCGAGATGGAGCTTCATCCATGCTTCCAGCAGCCGGAGCTGTTTGATTATTGCAGAGCGCATGGTATTGAAGTGGTAGGATTCTGCCCAATTGGTTCTCCTGAACGTCCGGAACGTGATAAAATGCCAGAAGATATTGCGGATATTGAACTGCCAGAGCTGAAAGCAATTGCAGCGGCACATGGTGTACATCCAGCAGTTATCTGCATTAAATGGGCTGTACAGAGAGGTGCTTCCCCAATTCCATTCTCTTTGAAAGAGAAGAATTACACCATGAACCTGAAATGTGTCACGGAAGATCCTCTGACAGAAGAAGAGATGGAAACCATCCGTTCCCTTGATAAGAATAACCGTCTGATCAAAGGCCATGTATTCCTGTGGGAAGGTGCAAAGGACTGGCACGATCTCTGGGATGAGGATGGAGTGATTGTAAAATAATGGTTATAATTTCAAAGATTCTTTGAATATCTTACACAGCAGAAAAGCTGCAGGGTTTATAATGCTTATAACTTTGCAGCTTTTTTGTTACCAGTAAACAGTAATAGTAACACACACCAAACAAACTCTGGAATTGTTTGTTTAGTTTGCATGATTTTATGGTATGTGATAATATAATATTTAGCTGAAATTAATAGAATACCATGTGCAAACAGGCATCGGGGGGGGAGCCGATGAGGTACATGCTGTGTATAGAAAGGGAAAGCGAAAACTATGTATCGAATTTTACTTGTAGATGATGAGATCCTGGTACGTGACGCCATAAAGGAGAATATTGATTGGAAGTCCATGGATTGCCAGCTTGTAGGAGACTGTGAAAACGGAAAGCAGGCAGCAGATTTTGTAAAGAGCCATCCGGTAGATATTGTTCTCACAGATATTTTGATGCCGTATATGGATGGAATGGAACTAAGCCATTTTCTGCATGATAATTACCCGGAGATCGTAATTGTGATCTTCAGTGGCTTCGGGGAATTTGAATATGCCAAGAAGGCAATTCAGTATAATGTAAGCGAATACATGCTGAAGCCGGTAACTGCTATGGAACTCAGGGAAGTTATTGGCAAAATGAAAGAAAAAGTAGATCAGCAGAGAAAAGAAAAGAAGAAAATAGAATCTCTCACAAAGACATCTCAGGATTACCATAAAAATGCTCTGGTGATTCGTTCAAAAGCGATTGAATCTCTGGTAAGCTGTACGCGGGATGTGCAGGAGAGCCTGGAGGAATTGTCTGGAATGGGAATTAATCTGGAGGCAGCATCTTATCGGGTTGCGTTATTTGACATGGATCTGTTTTCCGATATTCATCAGATAGATATGGAAAAACGCCAGGAGAGCGCATTAATGGCTTTTGTTTTATTTAATGTTGCAGATGAGATCGTGACAGATCGTAATGCAGGAATTGCCTATCAGGAAGGAAATAACCGGGTGTGTATCCTCTTTATGGGAAACCGCAGCAGGGAGTTTTCCAGAGAAATACAGGAAATCTGTCAGGAAATCCAGAAAAAAGTAAAAGAAGTGATCGGCATTGAAGCTTCAGCAGGAATTGGGGGCTGGGTAAGGAATCCCGGAGATACGATCCAGTCTCATAACCAGGCTGAGAAGGCTATTGAACTGCGCTATTTGCTAGGCGGAAATCTGCTCATTGACACAGAAACACTGAATCCGGAGAGAAGTATTTCTTTGCAGCAGCCATTAAGCGATATGGTAGATGGAATCAAGAAAGGCAATGAAGCTGAGATGAATCAGGCTCTTTCTGTTATGAAATCTGAGATCAAAAAGGCCAGAGTGGATAAAAGTCAGGCCTGTGTCTGCCTTCAGATGATTCTGCGCCATGCAGGAAGCTGCTGGGAAGCTCTTTCTTCTGAGAATGAAGATCTGTTCCACAAAAGAGAAATTCTCATGGGACGGGTAACCGAACAGAAAACTTTTAAGGAAGCTTTTAAAATGGCAGAGGACTATGTTCACGAGGTATTCGAAAGGTGCTCTTCCCTGAACAGCTCCAGCGGTCAGAAGCAGGCGGTACTTGCTATGGAATATATTCGCCAGCATTACAATGAGCCGGAATTAGGATTGAATGATATCTGCTCCTATCTGAATATTGGTACAAGCTATTTCAGTACTATTTTTAAGGAAGCCACAGGAGGCACTTTCCTGGAATTCCTCAGTAAGACCCGTATGGAAAAGGCAAAGGAACTCCTGGAACAGACTGCACTTAAGAACTATGAGATTGCGGAGAAGGTGGGCTTTTCAGATCCCCATTATTTTGGGATTTCTTTTAAGAAAATGACAGGTAAGACTCCTACCGAGTATGCAAGGGAAAAAAGATCCATATGAAAAGAAAAGTACTGACGGCAGCCGGCATATGTATTGGAATTTTGATTCTTACAGAAGGCAGCAGGTATTTTGTTCAGAATCAGAAATGCCAGAAGCAGCTGTTTGCGATGGACACCTATATGGAGTTTACAGCATATGGTAAAAACAGCGAAAAAGCTGTAGATGCAGCTATAGAAGAAGTACAGAAACTGGATGCGATGTTATCAGCAGAAAACAGTAAAAGTGAAGTATATGCCTTAAACGAACAGGGAAATCTGCAGGCAACAGATGATCTGGCAGAACTGATCCTCCGGGGAAAAGAGATTTATCAGGAGACAGACGGACTTTTTGACGATACGATTTATCCGGTGATGAAGCTATGGGGATTTCCCACAGGTAATTATCATGTGCCTACAGCTGCAGAAGTACAAAAAAAACTGGCACTGGTGGATGGAAATAAAGTAGAAATACAGACCCGGGACTCTGATGAAAAGGGCAGGGACAGCAAAGAAAAAACAAAGTTTGTAACGCTTGGAGCAGATCAGCAGATTGATTTTGGAGGAATTGCAAAAGGATATACAGGTCAGAAGCTGGCAGAGCTTTTTCAGGAATATGGCGTTTCTTCCGCATTGGTTTCTCTTGGAGGAAACATTCAGGCGATAGGGACGAAGCCAGACGGCAGCAGCTGGAAAGTGGGAATACGTGATCCAAAAGGCGGACAGCAGGATTATATTGGTGTTTTATTTGTGGAAAATCAGGCCGTAGTTACTTCTGGCGGTTATGAGCGGTATTTTGAAGAAGATGGGAAGACCTATATTCATATCATCAATCCCAGGACAGGATATCCGGCAGATGGAGATCTGCTGTCTGTGACAATCGTATCAAGGGATGGTACACTTGCAGATGGAATGTCCACGGCTCTTTATATCATGGGTTATGAGAAAGCTTGTCAATTCTGGCGGCAGCACAGGGAAGAATTCAATGTGATCCTGGTAACAGATGATGGGAAGATTCATATTTCAGAGAATCTTAAGGAAAATTTTCAGACAGAATGTGATCTGGAAATGATTGAATCCGGAAGTGAATAATTGCAGCTATAAAAGAGTTGTTGACAGCAGGTGAATTATTTCTGCAGAAATCAGTAATGAAAGGTATGAAAAATAAAAAGTTGAAATGAATGAGAAAAATGCAAGGGAGAGCAGCCTATGAATAAAAACAAAAGAGAACGAAAATTTCTTAAAGGCTTTAAAAGTATTCAAAGCACTATATTTGCGGCTGTTTCTGTTCTGGTTCTCTGTGCGGTGCTTGCAGCGACTGCAGTATCAGTAAGATATACGAATTCTACAGTTTATGAGAACTCTGCCATTTATACCCAGACTATTATACATCAGCTGAATCAGAATGTTGATTCGTATATTACATATATGGATAATATTGCCTCAGTTATTGCAAAAAGCCAGGATGCGTATCAGCTTTTGTACCAGCGTATCGGTGAGGATGAGGCTGTAAAAGAAGGGCACAGGAAGCGTCTCCAGGAACAATTCAGTACGATATTGAAAGGACGTGATGACATCTGCAACATTGGAATCGTGCAAAAAGATGGGGTTATGCTTATAAACAGCGGATATCAGGCCACCAATCCGGATCTGGATCTTTCCACTCAGGAGTGGTACACCAATGCAGTAGATAATTACAATCAGTATTGTCTCAGTTCTTCCCATGTCCAGCATGTGATTAAGGACCAGCGTCCGTGGGTGATTACATTAAGCCGCGAAGTCCATAATTTCTATGGCACGGGAAACAGTGACGGTGTTGTATTTATTGACTTGAATTATAGCGCCATCAGTGAGCTCTGCGACCAGAACAGCATTGGGGATAAGGGATATGTATTTATTCTGGATCAGGATGGGAACATCGTTTATCATCCAAGCCAGCAGCAGCTGTATAATGAGCTTCAGACGGAGAACATTGATATTGTTATGAATGCCGACACAGATACGGTAGTAACAGGAGAGGGAGATGACGAAAAAATCTATACACTTGCCCGCTCTGAGATAACTGGCTGGACGATTGTTGGCTGCATGAATATGGCAGAGCTTTTAAAGAGCAGCAAAGAGGCCAATAACATATATGTAATGACGGCCATTGTACTGGTTGTGATCGCCATGCTTATTTCCAGCTTTATTGCCAGAAGCATAACTCTTCCGATTCAGAAGCTTCGTGATTCTATGGAAAGGGTTCAGGAAGGAGATTTCAAGGCAGCAGATGATCTGGTTATACCTTCCCAGAATGAAATTGGAAGTCTTACCACATCATTCAATGTGATGACCCATAAGATTGAAGATCTGATGGCACAGAATGTCCACGAACAGGAACTGAAGCGAAAGAGCGAACTGAAAGCTCTTCAGTCCCAGATCAATCCCCACTTTCTTTATAATACGCTGGATTCCATTATCTGGATGGCAGAAGGAAAGAAATATGAAGATGTAGTACTGATGACCGCTTCTCTGGCACGGCTTTTGCGGCAAAGTATCAGCAACGAAGATGAAACGGTCCTCATCGGCCAGGAAATCCAGTATGTAAAGAGTTATCTCACCATTCAGAAAATGCGCTATAAGGATAAACTGGAATTTGAGATCAATGTGGATCCATCTATTAACAGTGTGCATATAGTGAAACTTGTACTTCAGCCAATTGTGGAAAATGCAATTTATCATGGTCTTAAATATAAGGAATCAAAAGGGATGCTTACTGTTAACGGATACCAGAAAGATGGAAATGCAGTTATCGAAATAGCAGATGACGGTGTGGGAATGGATGAGGAGACCCTGAACCGGATTTTTGAGAAGCATAAAGTCAATTATCGTTCTAATGGTGTCGGTGTATACAACGTTCAAAGACGTCTCAGTATGTACTATGGAAAGGAATATGGTCTGAGCTATAAAAGTGAAAAAGGAAAAGGTACGACTGTTACAGTGGTAATTCCGATCGAGCAGGAGGAACATCATGAAAAAGCGTAAACAATGGCTTATGCTTGTATGCATAGCGCTGGCGGTGTGTCTGGTTTCCGGAGGAATGCTTTATATTCGTCAAAAAAATAATAACAAAAAGTGGTCATTAATTTACATACCGAAAACAGAGGATGGAACCAATGACTTCTGGACCTCCCTGATTTCAGGGACAAGAATGGCGGCGCAGGAATGCGGTGCAGAACTGGAAGTGCTGGCACCGGAGAGAGAACAGGATGTGGAGGTACAGAATAAACTTCTGGAAGAGGCCATTGAGAAAAATCCGGATGCAATATTATTTTCCCCTTCCAGCTTTGATGCTTCCGATGAATTATTGCAGAAGGCAAAAGATAAGGGAATCAAGATCACATTTATAGATTCCTATACAGAAAGCAATATTCAGGATATGACAGTTGCCACAGATAACCTGGAAGCAGGAAAGCAGCTGGGGGAATATGCCAGAACTTTTTTAAATAAGGATTCTCAGATTGCAATTGTAAGCCATGTAAAAGGTGTTTCCACTGCAATCGAAAGAGAACAGGGCTTTCGGGAAGGTCTGGGGGATTATAATAAGAATGTTGTAGACGTAGTATATTGTAATTCCCAGTTTGATAAGGCTTCCCAGCTTACAGAAGAACTGATGGAGAAATATCCGAATCTTGAAATGATTGCAGGAATGAATGAATATTCCTCTGTAGGCGCAGCACGGGCGGTACAGAAACATGATATGGAAGACCAAATCCAGGTAGTGGGGGTAGACAGCTCCCAGGAAGCAGTCCAGCTTATGGAAAAGGGTGTCTTCAAGGGAATTGTTGTGCAGAAAGCGTTTAAGATGGGCTATCTGGGTGTAACGGAGACTGTGCGTATGCTGCAGGGCAAACCTTACGATGAGAATGTAAATTCCGGCTGTCAGCTTGTAACTCCGGAGAATATGTATTCCAGCGAAATCGAAAAGCTGATCTTCCCATTTAATACCATAAAACAGACTTTGTAGCTGTTCTGTATCTTCACAGCTGCACGTTTTGCGGAAGAGTTACCCGATTTATGCTGTACCAGATCTTTTTAATATACTCTGTCAGATAAAATGAGACCTCAGGTTCGATCCTTTTGCGTTTCTTACGTATGAAAAGGATTGAATTTGAGGTTTTTTGATTTTACACGGTAAAGTGTTAGTGCATATTTCACATAAAAGGTTAAAAAATTATGACCATACCGTAAATATTTAACCTTTTTCTGGAAAATATTCTATTACAATTGTGCAGAATTCAAGGTATTATATAGAAAACGCAGAGAGTGCAAAAAGTTATTGCTCAGGAAGAGTGAGGTAAACCTGGACAATAACAAAAAATCAAGGAGGGTGAAAAGTTGGAAAAGTTAAAACAAAATCCAATTGTGAAAAAGCTCGGCCTGAACAGAATCATGCTTGTTTGTATTCTTGTTCTTATGTTCGTAGTTTTCAAGGTAGTACTCGGAAGTAAATTCCCTGTTGGCGACAGTATCAAATCTACTTTGAACTATGTATACTTCCTGGGCTTTTTATCACTTGGAGTAACATTTGTAATTGCTACAGGAGGAATTGATTTCTCCATCGGACCGGTTATGTTCTGCTGTGCACTGGTTTCCGGTTACTGCATGACTTCTTATGGAGTTCCCTGTGCAGCTGCCATGGTTCTGTGTGTGCTCATTGGTCTTGCATTTGGTATATTTAATGGATGGCTGGTTTCTTATATGTCAGTTCCGCCATTTATCGTATCCATGGCTTCCATGAACATTGCAAAAGGCATTGCTTCTGTATTTACCAAGACACAGTCAGTCAGCTGGCCGCAGAGTTCTGATCCGGTAAACGGATGGTTCCGTAATATCGCATCTTATAATGGATTCCCGGTTGGTCTTGTGATCTTCCTTGGAATGGCAGTGGTTTGCGGTATTGTTCTTTACAATACAAAGCCAGGACGTTATATCCTTTGTCTTGGATCTAACAGCGAGGCAGTTCGTCTTTCTGGTGTCAATACCAGAAAATGGAGAATGCTTGCATATGTGATCTGTGGATTCCTGGTAGGAATCGGAGCACTGTTCTTTGTAGCTACTTATACAACCGTTCAGCCAGGATATGGCGATCAGTATAACAACGAGGCAATTGCAGGCTGTGTAATGGGTGGTACATCCATGGTTGGTGGACTTGCTTCCATCGGCGGTACTGTAATCGGTGTATTTATCATCTCTCTTCTTCAGCAGGGAATCATGGCATTTGGTCTTGGCAAAGGACAGCAGATGATTATTACAGGTATCATTGTTATTGTAGCAGTTTACGCTGACGTTTCTGCAAGACGCAGAAAGAACTGATCATAAGGGAGGATTCGACAATGGGTGAAGTTATTTTAACTATGAAGGATATTGATAAGTCCTTTCCTGGAGTTCATGCCCTGGATCATGTTAATTTCGAAGTGAAACGCGGTGAAGTACATGCACTTATGGGAGAGAACGGAGCCGGAAAGTCCACACTGATGAAGGTACTTACCGGTATTTACCAGAAGGATTCCGGAACAATTACATATAAAGGCAAAGAGACAGAATTTCACAATACCCGTGAAGCTCAGGATGCCGGAGTGGTAATCGTACATCAGGAATTAAATATGATCGGAGATCTGACTGTTGCACAGAACATCTTTATCGGACGTGAACCGAAGAAGGGAATCCGTGTAGACGACAAGAAGATGATCGAAGATTCCAGGAAATTATTTCAGGATCTGAATATTGAGATCGATCCGAGAGAAAAAATGAGTAATCTTACTGTTGGTAAGCAGCAGATGTGTGAGATTGCAAAGGCTATTTCCCACAAAGCTGAGGTGATCATTTTTGATGAGCCGTCAGCTGCTCTTACTGAGAAGGAGATTGCGGATTTATTTGAAATCATCAAAGACCTTCGTAAGAAGAATCTTGGTATTGTATACATCTCACACCGTATGGATGAGATCAAGGTCATCACAGACCGTGTAACTGTCATGCGAGATGGTGGCTATGTTGGAACCCTGATCACAGCAGACAGTACAAAAGAAGATATTATCAACATGATGGTTGGTCGTGTTATTTACGAAGATCCGAAGGATCATAGCATGGTTGCCCCAGATGCCCCGGTTGTTTTGAAGGTAGAGCATCTGAATGCAGGCAAGATGGTTCAGGATGTAAGCTTCGAGCTTCGTAAAGGTGAAATCCTTGGCTTCTCAGGACTGATGGGAGCAGGACGTACCGAGACAGCCAGAGCACTGTTTGGGGCAGATCCGAAACAGAGCGGTAAGATTTCCATTATGGGTAAAGATGGACAGCTCCATGAAGTAACCATCAACAGCCCACAGGATGCTGTTAAATATGGTATCGGTTATCTGTCTGAGGACAGAAGAAGATATGGAGTTGTTGTTCAGAAATCTGTAACAGAGAACACAACTCTGGCTACCATGGAAGAATATTGCAACGGTTTATTCATCAACAAAGCCAAAGAGAAAAAAGTTACAGAGAGATATGTGAAAGAGCTTGCAACCAAGACTCCTTCTACAGACCAGCTGGTAGTGAATCTTTCCGGTGGTAACCAGCAGAAGGTAGTTATTGCAAAATGGCTTACCCGTGACAGTGAGATCCTGATTTTCGATGAGCCTACAAGAGGTATCGACGTTGGTGCGAAGAACGAGATCTACAAGTTAATGAGCAAGCTTGCAGCAGAAGGAAAATCTATTATTATGATTTCCTCTGAAATGACCGAGATTCTCCGAATGAGTGACCGAATCATCGTTATGTGTGAAGGTAAGGTGACAGGAAATATTGATATTTCTGAAGCTACACAGGAACACATCATGAATAAGGCGACACGGAATATCGATTAAGGAGGACGTCATGACTAAGAAGAAAAAAAGTATTTTAAGTGATCAGAGATTTATTGTTTTGCTGGTTATCATTGCACTGTCTGCTGTTTTCTCCTTTATGAGTAAGGAGTTCAGACAGTACACCACAATCCTGAGTATGCTGGATTTCTCATATTATGACCTTCTGATGGCAATCGGTGTTACATTCCCGCTTATCACAGGCGGTGTAGACTTGTCAATCGGAACTGGTATGGTATGTTACGCATTGATCGGCGGAACACTTGTAAGAAGCAACAATGTTCCAGTAGTAGTAGCAATGCTGCTCTGTGTAGTGCTTGGAATTGCAATCGGCGCATTGAACGGTGTTCTCATTGGTATCATGAATCTGCCGCCATTCCTTGCTACTCTTTGTACCTGTATGATTACCCGTGGTGCTGGTTCTCTTTGCAGTGCTACACCATGGCCAACACTGAATCAGCCAGGCGGATGGTTCCATTCCATCTTTAAGCTGACAATCGGACAGGGAAGAAGCGCTTCCCGTTACCCGCTCGGTTTCCTTTGGATGATCCTTCTGGTAATCCTGATGGAGTTCGTTCTGAATCATACAAAATTCGGACGTTACACCATCGCAATCGGTTCCAACAAAGAAGCAGCTGCTCTTTCCGGAATCAATGTTAAGTTTTACCATGTAATGGTATACGTAGTTTGCGGTCTGTTTACCGGACTTGCAGCTATCGCATACGCAGCAGTAACTCCTACTGTACAGCCTGGTACTGGTGCCGGACTTGAGATGGACGCGATCGGCGGTGTATTCGTTGGTGGTGTTGCAGCTTCCGGTGGTTATGGATCTGTAGTAGGAACTCTGGTAGGTATTTTCGTAATCATGCTGTTAAAGACCGGTCTTCCATATGTTGGTCTGCAGGCAAACTGGCAGCAGATCATCACAGGTCTTGTATTGATCGTTGCAGTATTGATCGATATCCTGAAAGAGAAAAAAAGTGTACACTAACAACTGAATCATACAGGCTGGCTTTCAGACAGTCAGCCTGAAGAAAAGTAAAATTCTGTTTATAAGCAGAACAGCTGGTAAACAGCAACAATTTCATAATGGATGTGAAGCGTCGGAGAGTGTAGCGACGTATCATCATAAAAAACTATATAATTATTTTATTTCAAGGAGGAAGTAGTAAATGAAAGCAAAGAAAGTTATGGCATTAGTACTCTGTGCAGCAATGGTATCTGGTTTAGCAGCAACAACTGTTATGGCAGCTCCGGAAGATCAGTTTGAAGGACTTACAGCTAATGAAGCTTATGAGTTCCCGATGATGGTTAAATCCTTCCAGTCTACATACTGGGAAGCAGCTATGAAAGGTATGGACAAAGCAGCTGAAGAATTAGGTGTTACCTATACAGCACAGGGACCGAACAGTGAGTCCGATATCGCTGACCAGGTTAACATGATCAATACAGCTATCGCAGCTAATCCTGTTGGATTAGGACTTGCAGCTTGTGATACATCTTCTGTTCAGGAAGCTCTTCAGACATGTGTTGACAAAGGAATCCCGGTTGTTACATTTGATACAGGTATCGCTGATGCTCCTGAAGGATCTGTAGTTTGCGAAGTCTGCACAGACAACAATCAGGCTGGTTCTGTAGCTGCTGAGAATATGTATCCGGCAATCAAAGACGTTATCGCTAACGCTGATGGACAGGTTATCATCGGTGAGGTTAACCAGGATGCTACAGCTCTTAACATCCAGCAGCGTGGTACAGGATTCATCAACAAGATGATCGAGCTGGTTAAAGCTGATGGAAAAACAGTAGCAGTTAAAGGTAATGAGTTCTATGTAAACGCAGCAGAAGGTGCTGACGCTGAAGAAGCTGACGCAGACGTTGTTATCCAGGTTGCAGTTCCGGCACAGACAACTGTAGAGCTTTGCTCCACAGAGGCTCAGGCTATCCTTTCCCAGGAAAACTGTATCGCAATCTTTGGTTCCAACCAGGTTTCCGCAGAGGGTGTTCTTGCAGCTAACGCTAACCTGAACGTTCTTGGTTCTGACGCAGCTAACGGTGATGTTATCGGTGTTGGTTTCGACGCTGGTTCTATCATTAAAGCAGCTGTAACAGATGGCACATTCCTTGGTGCTGTTACACAGTCTCCTCTGATGATGGGATATTATGCAATCTACGCTCTGACAGCAGCAGCTAACGGACAGGAGCTTGAGGATGTTCCTACAGCTGGTTACTGGTATGATGCTACAAACATCGACGCTGAAGACATCGCTCCAAACCTTTACGACTAATTAAAAAGTAAAGAGACGACACAACGTCCAATGTTTGCAGGTTTATAAACTGTGAATGAAACAGACCCCTGGGGCATTGCCCCGGGGGTTTTCTGGGTGAAAGAGGAATTATTGCAGCACGGAAAATATTGTCACTATCTTCCGGATACTTTATGTGAGAGGTTTTTGGTGAATATAGTGGATAGAACATTCTGGTTGCAAATAAGGACACTTTTTTAGACAAACAAGGTTCTTATTTATTGATGGATATTATAGTACTATGATATCATCAATTAGAAAGGCAGCTGTGTGAGGAACATCAGGATTTGTACGTTATTGTTTACGGAAAATGTTCGATGAGACATTTGTGTGTGACAATAAGACAGGAACCTTGATACATACAGCGTAATTTTACAATTGAGGAGGTTTCATAAAATGACAAAGTATTATTTAGCAGTAGATATCGGTGCTTCCAGCGGACGTCTGATCCTTGGACATCTTGAGAATGGAAAAATGGAGCTTGAGGAAGTTCATCGTTTTGAGAATGGAATGGTAAAGAAAGACGGCGAGCTTTGCTGGGAGTTTGACAGACTTTTCCAGGAAATTAAGAATGGTCTTAAGAAATGTAAAGAGATCGGCAAGATTCCAGTAAGCATGGGCGTTGATACCTGGGGCGTTGACTTTGTACTGATGGATAAGGACGACAAGGTTCTTGGAAATACAGTAGGATATCGTGATCACAGAAATGAAGGTATGGATGAGGAAGTATATAAGACGATTTCTCTTGAGGATCTTTATGCACGTACCGGTATTCAGAAAGCAATTTTCAACACGGTATATCAGCTGATGGCTGTGAAGACAAAACATCCGGAATATCTGGAACAGGCTGAAACTATGCTTCATGTACCGGATTATTTCCATTATCTTCTTACAGGTAAGAAAACCTGTGAATATACAGAGGCAACAACAGGTCAGCTGGTAAATGCAGAAACAAAGGACTGGGATTACGAACTGATTGATAAACTTGGATATCCAAGAAAAATGTTCCAGAAGCTGATCATGCCTGGTACCAGTGTTGGACACTTTACAGAAGAGGTAAAAGCAGAAGTTGGGTTTGATGTGGAAGTTGTAGCACCGGCTACACATGATACCGGATCCGCAGTTCTTGCAGTTCCTGCAAACGACGACGATTTTATTTATATCAGCTCCGGAACATGGTCATTGATGGGAATTGAAAGAGAAAAAGCTGACTGCTCCAAGAAGAGTTGCGAGATGAACTTTACGAATGAGGGCGGCTATGCAGGAAGATTCCGTTATCTGAAAAATATCATGGGACTTTGGATGATCCAGTCTGTTCGTCATGAATATGATGATAAATATGGATTTGCAGAAATCTGTCAGATGGCAGAGGAAGCGAAAGATTTCCCATCCAGAGTAGATGCAAATGATGAGTGCTTCCTTTCTCCGGAAAGCATGATCGAAGAGGTTAAAGATTACTGCAGAAGAACCGGACAGAAGGTTCCGGAAACTTTAGGAGAAATTGCTACTGTTATTTATACCAGTCTTGCTGAGTGCTATGCAAAGACAGCAAAGGAACTGGAAGAGATGACAGGAAGAACCTTCAGCCGTATTCATGTAGTTGGCGGCGGCTCCAATGCAGGCTATCTTAATGAGCTGACTGCAAAAGCAACAGGCAAAGAGGTTCATGCAGGCCCTGGAGAGGCAACTGCAATCGGTAATATTACCGCTCAGATGTTAAAAGCAGAAGAGTTTAAATCAATCGAAGAGGCTCGTACTACCATTCATGAGTCCTTTGGAATTAAGGTATATCAGGCTTAATGAAAAGTTAAAACAGCCGGGATATACGATCATTTGTATAATGGCATTTGTGGTTACTGTTCACTGGTAACGTTCCGCGAGGTGTTTTTTGTGAACAAAGTTCACAAAAAAACCGAGAATCTCAGCGCGAAATCATGCGAATGCATGATTACTGTGCATCGCGAAGCGCGTTACTGTGAACGGAGTGAACAGTAACCATTTATGGTTATGAAGCTGTGGCATATGGGCAAACAGATTGTATCTGAATCTATGAGCAATAAGCGTTATGTCTGCAGCCTGAATCACAGATGCATAATATATCAAATTAAACAGGAGGTACTACTATGTTAGTAAACACAAAAGCAAAGGTTGGCGTATTTTCTATTGCTTTAGGCGCATATCTGCCTCAGTTCCCTTCACTGGTACCAGAGTTTGAGGCTCAGTACGAGGCATTTAAGAAAACAATTCCGGATACCGTAGAAATCATCGATGGAGGAATGGTAACAACAAAAGAACAGTCTATGGCTGCTGGGGATAAATTCCGTGCAGCAGACGTTGATCTCGTTTTCCTTCAGATGTTAACCTACGCTACATCCTACAACATGCTTCCTGCAATCCGTGACCTGAATGTTCCGGTTGTTCTGGTAAATGTTCAGAAGCTGAAAGCTCTGGATTACGATCACACAGACATTGCTACATGGCTCGGCGAAGGATATGCCTGCGGTGCTGTTGGAGAAGCTGTTGCTGACCTTGAGAGAGCCGGCAAGAGACATGCTGTTATCACTGGTGTTGTAGAAGGCGGAGATCCAGGCGTTCAAGCTGAGATTGAAGACTGGTGTAAAGCGGCTCAGGTAAGAAGAAGATTCCGTGACACAAATATTGCACAGATCGGTAGACCTTACCCGGGCATGATGGATCTTTACATTGATGAGACCAACCTGTATAACAGAATGTTCCTTTATACCAAACAGTTTGACTGGGAAAAAATGTGGGCAATTGCGGATGATATCACAGATGAGGATGCAATTCGTGCAAAAGCTCAGGATATTCTGGACACCTTTGATATCGAGGGTGGCGGAACAATCGAGAAAGTATGGGATATGGCAAAATATGTTGTAGCATTTGAGAAATGGGTAAAGGACGAGCATCTTGGAATGATCGCTTCCCATTATGACGGATTTGCACAGGGCAAGGCTGGTGTCCTTGACAGTATGCTGATTCCGGCATTCTCCATGCTGATCAAACAGGGTACTGCATGTGCTGTTGAGGGTGATATGAAGGTTGCCATGGCAATGAGTATTCTGAAGACGATTTCTGGTACAGGCCAGCTTTCCGAGATGTATTCCATTGATTTCAATGATGACATCTGCATTATCGGTCATTCCGGAAGTGGTGATGCTGATATTTCTGATAAGAAACCTACCATGAAGATCGTACCAGTGTTCCATGGCAAAACAGGCGGTGGATATCTGACTCAGTTCTATCCATACACAGGTCCGGTTACCTATCTTGCAATCACACAGGATGGAGACGGACGCTTCAAATTCGTTGTTGCTGAAGGAATCAACGAGGAAGGACCAATCCTTTCCTTTGGAGATACGAACATGAGAACTCGTTTTACATGTGGCGCAAGAGAGTTTGTAAACCGCTGGAGCGAAGCTGGCCCGACACATCATATGGCAGCTGCAACAGGCAGACATATTGATACCATCCTGAAGGTTGCAAAGATCTTCAATGTACCGGTTGATATTGTAACAAGATAATTTTCAAAGTTGTGCAAATAATAGCAAGAATAAGACCATCTATATGGTTTGTACACATATTCATATTCAATAAAAGAGAGAGTCGTCAGACTCTCTCTTTTGCTGTAGATGATAAGATTAAACTGCTATTTGTTTTCCACATCCTTCTTCGCCGGAATTCGGATTTGCACTTCGGTTCCTTTTCCTACATCGCTGGAATAAGTCAATCCATAATCTGCGCCATAAAGCACTTGAAGCCGTCTGTGAGTATTATAGATCGCAATATTGGTTCCACCTGAAATACTGGTTCCTTCCCCTGAAAGAATCATGGGCAGTTTATCTGGCGCGATTCCAACTCCGTCATCAGAAATCAGAAGTACAATATCCCCATCCTCCATCCATCCGGTAAGTACAATAGTTCCAGACTTGGAAGGTTTTTCCAGAATGCCGTGTAGTATGGAATTTTCTATAACAGGCTGCAGGGTCAGCTTTGGAATCTGGTATTCCATCAGTTCATCCGGAATATCGGAAATGAAGGAAATGTTGTCATGATAGCGCATATTCTGCAGGTGCACATAGATGGAAACATGTTCTTCTTCCTTGGCGATAGTACTGATTCCCTTTTTGCGACTAAGTGTCAGCTTGTAGAATCTGGAAAGACTTTGCACTGCGTTACAGACCTCAGAGGTACGTCCCTGCTGGGCCATCCAGTTGATCATATCCATGGTATTATAAAGAAAATGGGGATTGATCTGAGCCTGCAGGGAATTAAACTCGGCAATTCGCAGATCCTCAGCAGCCTGGGCCTGTTTTTCCATAAGCTGGTTCATTTTGCGTGTCATATAGTTGTATGTATCAATAAGGTCACCAATTTCATCGTGCGCACTTGGGCTGTCCATAGGGACCGGAGGACCGTGACGGACTGTTCTCATCTGACTGATAACGGAGGAAATTCGCCCTGTAATGGATTTGGACAAGGTACTTGCAAGCAAAAAGGCAAGCACCAGTACCGCAATATAAATGGATAAAAACTGCAAAACCAGGGTATTACTCTGATTGATCAGGGGCTGGGAGGGAAGTACCGTCACCATAAACCAGCCTGGCTGTTTGATCCGGTAGAAACCAACGTAAACGGTTTTCCCTAGAATATCCTGCTCCACGAAACTGTTGGAGGACATGTAGGACTCCATGATCTTGTCGTAATCCAGCCAGTAAATTCCGGCGAGAGAATCACTGGAAGCAGAAACCAGGTTGTTACGCTCATTCATAATATAAGATACACTGTCGTCCAGAGTAAGATTCTCAGACAGAATCTGCTGAAAATCATGACCGGAATAATAGACCGCCATATAAGCATCATAAGTTCTGTTGTTATAGATCACAGAAGCATGGGTGATATATGCCTGATCTCCATATGCCTTTTGCTCCTTTGTACCAAGATAGAAGGAGGGACAAAAAAGCTGGGAAACGCGGCTTCCGCGGAAAATACCATACCAGTAGGTTCCACGGATCTGATCGAGAGATAGAAAAGTATCTTTCAGGTCTTCCTTATTTAAAAGTGCATTTATGTCTGAAGGAGAGTCTTTTGGTACCTCCATATAAATTTTGACATTGGTAACAGGTGTACCAGTGATCAGCTGATCTACCTTTTGGGAAAAAGATGCCGCATCCGGGGAATCTGCTAGATCCGTGAAGGAGTCGGTTATGGCATTTTTAAAAAGTGTCTGGTAAAAATCAAGGGAAGAAATTTCTTCACTTACATCCAGGACTTTCTGAATGGATTCTTCTATCAACGGCGCCGTTTCTGCAGACCGGTCCTGTTCCTGGCGGATCGTATAGGAAACTACCATGTCGTAGGCTCTTCCATAAAAAAAGAAGATAATGGCGATCGCAGGAATTGACACGATCAAAAGAAGCACCAGGGTAAACTTGGACTGCAGGTTCAGATCCTGGTACCATTGCTTAAGCTTATGCAAATTATTTCACACTCCTCAAAAATATATAGGTGTTTTGAAATATATAAAATTTTTTATGTGTTGCAGAAAACTAA
>UMDQ01046799.1_pt1 | contig 26544 bp, 22 predicted proteins | sample 1964531 | NCBI WGS metagenome assembly UMDQ01 (sample SAMEA4835998, study PRJEB28245) | human gut metagenome | biome: gut microbiome; material: fecal sample | place: Denmark | collected 2008
CATGGTGAGGATTTACAAGAACCGGTTTCATTTCATTATCTTGTAGAAACTTTCCAAGATTGAACCAGTAATGCCCGGTCGGTTCCATACCCGGAACCACCTTATCCTTCTCATGCCTTTCTTTGAGGTCCAGGATCCATTCCTTAAATGTCGCAAATCCGGCCTCTGTGTTACTAAACTTAAATGGCTTCTTCGAATACTCGATTCCTCTGTAATCAAAAGCTCTGGCATAGTGCGTTTCACTTCCGACATCAATTCCGAGTACCAAAGTTTTTTCTGTAATAGCTTCAATTTTTGCGTTCTGTGTGTTAGACTTCATTGTAGATACCTCTCTGTTCAATAAGATTTTTACTAACCTGCCAGTCAGTAGTCTTATTGTACTCTGAGGTATTTTCAATTTTCAACATCTACGTTTTTTATTATACAGGAAGCTCCTATTCCTCAATAAAAATATAGCGATGCTCCGGACATCTGCCACCACACCGCTGTATTTAATCTCTAATATTTTATTTAAGCAGTTTATATTTAAGCTAAATTACCTGGCCCAAATCCCATAGGAAATAAATCCTTTAATTTAAATATTTCATACTGCTCGGTACTAGTGGCAAGGATAATCTCAAATTCTTCTGGATTACAAAATTCCATCATTACCTGTCGGCATACACCACAAGGGGCCGCATACTCAGTAAGAATACCTCCTTTGCCACCTACAACACAAATCGCTTCGAATTCTTTTACCTCTTCACTGACTGCTTTAAAAAATGCTGTACGCTCTGCACAATTACACGGGGTATACGCAGCATTTTCAATATTACAGCCAGTATATATTGTTCCATTCTTTGCAAGAAGTGCTGCTCCTACCCTATAATTTGAATACGGAACGTATGCCTTTGGGAGCTGCTGAATTGCAATTTCGATTAGCTTTTTTATATCATTTTCCTTCAACATAATCTCCTTACTTCTCCCTTTACTCATAATTCAAATATAATCTCTTGTATTTAATCTATATATTTCCACGAATCATTTTTCGAAGTGCTTCTACTGCAACACGAACTGCCATATCTGTATCATGAACTACAGGATTACTAAGCCCTTCTTTTTCTCGCTCCTGATTTGCTATAACTAAAAAAATCGAACCAACTTTTACATGCAACGCACTACCTACTACAAATAATGCTGCAGACTCCATTTCGGAAGCAAGGCAACCAAGCCTTTTCCATGCTTCCCATTTATTTAACAATTCATACCCTACCGGCATGCGTTCCGGTGAATGCTGCCCATAAAATGAATCCTTACATTGTACAACACCCACATGACTGTCCACATTCAATTCATCTGCCGCTCTCATCAAAGCATTCACAACCTCAATGTTTGCAACCGCCGGAAATTCAATAGGTGCGTATTCTTTACTGGTTCCTTCCATGCGAACTGCACCGCTTGCAATGACTACATCACCACTCTTAACATTTAACTGCATACCACCACATGTTCCAATACGAATAAAAGTATCTGCACCAGCCTGCACTAATTCTTCCAACGCAATTGATGCAGAAGGCCCACCAATTCCGGTAGATGTAACACTAACCTTAACGCCATCCAAATATCCCGTATACGTTACATACTCTCTATTATCTGCAACTAACTTTGCATCATCAAAGTACTTCGCAATTTTAGCACAACGTTTGGGATCTCCTGGAAGAATTACATAATGACCGACATCTTCTTTTCCTACCTGAATATGGTACTGTTTATTCTTATCTTCTGAATAATTCATTCTGCATACTCCTGCCTTTCTTTATATTTCTTCTATAAATCGAACTCCTTCTACAGATCGAAGTTCATTTAGTATATCCCTATGCTTTTGATGTTTGTTTAACCGAAATTCAATCATTAAACAAATGTCCTCGCTATACCACTTATTCTCCACAGACCGTGAAAAATGTTTTATATGTATACCTTTACTTTTAAAATACTCTAAAAGTTGAATAGTAAATTCTTCATTTTCTCCTTCAGCATATACTTTCATACATTTGGAGCATTCTAAAACAAAACTCTCCGTTATACGAAAAAGTAAAGAGGAACCAAACACAATAATAATTCCGATTATACTTCCGAAGAAAAATCCAGCTCCTATCGTAATTCCAAAAGCTGCTGTCACCCATAAAGCTGCCGCTGTAGTCAATCCTCTAATCTGACTATTTCCTGTCACAATAATTGTTCCAGCGCCAAGGAATCCAATCCCACTTATTACCTGTGCTGCAAGTCTGGCAATATCTCCCGATCCATTTGAAAGATAATTTATGATATATTCATTTGTGATCATAACCATAGTTGCCCCAACGCAAACCAAAGAAAAAGTTTTCATACCTGCCGGGCGGCCTTTCAATTCTCGCTCCATACCAACAAGACCACCAGCAATTGCAGCAAATATCAACCTTAATACAACTGTCTGTTCAAAATCCGACAGTTTCAATATCCATACGAGTTCTTCTATAAATTTCATTTTTTCTCCGTATAAGATGCTTGTTATGCGCTTTCTCCTAATTTGATTTTTCCCGGGAGAAAAATCTTCATACTATCTGTTCTTTGGTTATGAATCTGTTCCAAAAGCAGTTTTATTGCTGTTTCCCATACAATATCTGGGTACATCTGTACTCTAGTAAAATCCTCCCATTTAGATTCCAGTGTTTTAATATCTTCATAGATAACGATTGCCAGGTCTTTTGGAATTCTTAATTTCGCTTCTTGAAATACCTCAATAGCACCTTCTGCAATCTCATCACTTCCCAAAATCATTGCTTCTGGTAAATGACCTGATTCTATCGCTTCTTTTGCAAGAGTACAACCACTTTCTTTACTTAATTCTCCCACATAAATGTTTTTTTCATCCAGACATCCATATTGCGCAAAAGTATCCCTTACACACGCTAAACGCCTGTATCCAATACGCACTTCTCCTTTTTCGTATAAACCGCCAATATAGCCCACGCTGCGATATTGGCGCTTATTTACAAGATATTCCAAGGACTCTCTGATACCTCTGTCAAAATCCATTATAATTGAATCATACTCATAATCTTTGTCATTTGAATTTATAAAAATTACAGCTACGCTTTGAATTCGTAAATATTCCATTTCCTCTTCTGTAAACATTCCGAAGGCAATAATACCATCATAGCGCCTGATAACTCCTTTTTCCATCCGGGCAAATTCAATTTTCACCTTTGGAGACAAAGAATCTGCAATACAATTCAAAGAAGTAAGATGCACATTTAACCGATCCGGTCTAACGATATTCCAGTCAGCAATTCCAATTAGCATTTTTTCTTTTTCCTGAAGATGCCTCATTCTTGGGGAAACATATTTTAATTCGTGCGCAATTCTGAATATCTTCATTTTAATATCCTGACTCACAACCATAGTTTCATCCTGACTCAGCACTCTAGAAACAGTTGTTGGGGATACTTCTGCCAATTTAGCAATATCTTTAATTGTCGCCATATTATACACTCTCTTTTCTAAAATTTCATTTTATATTATTTTAGTAAATATTTACCAGCTATTTTTTTATTTTAACACATGAAACCAAAAAGAGAAATAGCAGCGCTTACTTATTTACGAAATTGTCAAATAATCCATAACAGAAATATTCAATTTTCGTGCAAAAGCTTCTGCTTCCCTAACAGACTCTCCGCACAAATCTTCGGGTCTATGCGCATCAGAATTTATTAAATATTCAAGATTATACTCTTTTGAAATTCGAAATGCATTTTCACTGGGATATGCTCTTCTATCCCCAAGTGCATTTGCATTAATTTCAACAGGAATCGCATATTCCTCACATTTACTAAAAACTTTCCGCATAATCCGCTCACATTCCATGTCCCATTTTTTCGGATATCCTTGTAATGCCAAGTCTGGATGTGCAACAAAGTGAAACAATCCAGTTTCGATTCCTCTGCAGATTTCGTCAGCATAAACATCCATTTCGTAAACACCTTTATCTGCAAAATTATCTATTTCCCTTTTTTTTCCACTTCGATGCTGCCCCAGAATCAACAGTTTATAACCAAATTTTTCCTTAAACATCTGATACGCATCCAACACTTCCGGATAATACTCACATTCAAAGCCTTTAATTACCCGAATTTTTCCTTCATACCTTTTTACTGCTTCGTTCAGCGCCTGATCATAGGCAGGGAATTCCTCCCACTGTATTCGCCTTGGATCAAGGTTATCTTTGTGTGGAACATGTTCTGTAATTGCGATTTCGGTTAATCCTTTTCGGATAGCTTCTTCTATGTAATCTTCAATTTCCCCGGTTCCGTGCTTACACCATCTGGTATGTGTATGATAATTAGCCTTCATTCTCTGCCTCCAGTAATTTTAGTATCAGTTCCGGATGATCACTTTCAATCAAATCTACGCCCAGTTTCTGTGCAATGGCAAGTCTCTCCTTTGTATTGATTACAGAGCCATCTACCAGATACCCTGCTTCATGCAGTTCATTTACGAGATTTGGTGACAATTGTTCTACATAATTTAAATAAACAACTGCTTCCATTTCTTTCATAAGTTTTACAGGATCAGCCGGTATAAACGAAACAATTAAGCCTATATTAACAGCTGAATCCATTTTTTTAATCATGGATAACAGGCCATAATCCGCTCCAAAAACAAAACAGTTTGAATAAAATTCATAGTGATAAATTGTTTTTGCAATTATTCCTGCCAGAATCTCTCTGTCTTCCCACATGGTATATGGCTGAATTTTTATTTCCAGAGCAAGTCCCATTTTATTTTCTTTGCACCAGACAACAGCTTCTTCCAATGTGCAGATTTCAAATGACTGCCTGAGCTGCTGTAACGTATAATCCCGTACCATGCCCTCAAGGGACGTTTTCAGGGATAAATCAAAATCGTGATAAATTACAGCCTGTTTATCTTTCGTCAACTGAACATCAATTTCGATATATGAAACACCCATATCTTTTATCTGTTCAAAATTAGTAATGGTATTTTCACGTACCTCTGACTTGTGTCCTCTGTGACCTCCGAGCACCGGTTTTGTTCTGTTCAGCCCCTTGTTCTGTTCCATTCTTCTAATGTCCTCTCTTATACAGCATAGGTGAGATTCAAACCACTTTCTTTATCAAAAACATTGTACGCAGAATTCAGACCAATATAGATTGTCCCTTCCTGCTGCTTAAACAGCTGCTGCATTGCTGCAGATTCTGCATCAATTTTTTCCGGTAAGGTAATTCTTACAAAAGATTCTCCTACATATCCGGAAATCATAATCTCTTTTCCAAGATTTTCTGCCATATGTACTTCTACCGGAATATAAGATTCTTTTGCTTCAAAAGCAACATCTACCTGATGGGAACGTACCCCCAATACTACTTTTTTATTCACAGACTCTTTCAGGAACTTACTCATATCTTCCCTGATCAGTACATGAAAATGGGAGCTGCCTAAGTATAATTTTCCGTTTTTTTCCTCCACTACAGCGTCAATGAAGTTCATAGGCGGATTTCCCATAAAATGTGCCACAAACAGATTTCTGGGATGATTATATAAAACCTGTGGTTCATCGAACTGCTGGATTTTACCTTTATCCAAAATAGCAATCTTATCTGCCATTGACATTGCTTCTTCCTGATCATGGGTAACCAGAATGGCTGTAACTTTTGTTTTTCTCTGAATCCGGCGGATTTCATCTCTGATCTCAATTTTCAATCTGGCATCCAGATTGGACATAGGCTCGTCCAGTAATAAAATCTTGGGATTTTTTACTAACGCTCTGGCCATGGATACTCTCTGCTGCTGTCCACCGGATAACTCGGAGGGTTTTCTATCCAGATACTGTTCAATCTGGAGCATTTTTGCAATTTCCCTGGCTTTCTGGTGTCTCTCTTCCTTTTTTATCCCTCTCTGTTTCAGAGAAAAAGCAATATTGTCAATTACTTTCATATGAGGATACAAAGCATAAGACTGGAACACCATACCGATATTTCTATCCTTCGGAGGCAAATCTGTTACATCCTTATCATCAAAATAAATACGTCCGGAAGTTGGCTCCAACAATCCTGCAATACAGTTTAATGTCGTTGATTTACCGCATCCTGAAGGACCTAACAGTGCAATAAATGTAGAGTCTTCAATCTGCAGATTAATATCATCCAATGCCACTGCATTCTTTCCAAATTCTTTTCTAATTTTTTCAACTCGAATCATATTCCTTTTCCTCCTGAGATATTTCCTTTCATCAGCTGTTTCTGAGAAACAAAGAAGAATACAAGTACCGGAAGCATATAGATTAATGCCATGGCACAGAAAATGCCATAATCAGCAATCATTTCATCATTCGATGCAACTTTTCGCAGATAGGTTGCCAGCACCGGTGTCTTGGAATTAAAAATCAATACATTAAATAACAAATAATTTGACCATGCTGCCATAAAAGCAAACATGGCAGTGGAAGCAATACCCGGCTTTACTAGATGGATAATTATCTGGAAAAATGATGTAAAACGATTACAGCCATCCACCAGTGCCGAATTTTCTATATCTCTTGGAACCTGTGCAAAAAAGTTTCTGATAATAAAGGAAGAGCCTGGTAAACGGAAGGCAATAGCTACCATAATTACACCAAACAAGGTATTCACACCCTTCAGGTACATCAATACATATACTACTCCGATCAAAAGCAGTACTCCCGGAAACATTCTGAGAATGAGAAGAGAAAATGTAAGTATTTTCTTTCCAACGAACTCCAATCTTGATAAAGCGTAACCGGCCATACAGCTGAAGACCACTTCACAGAAAGTTACTACAACAGTAAAGAGAATAGTATTTTTCATAGAAGGTCCAATCGGCTCAATGATACTGTTTCCTATGGTAACTGAATCTTTAAAAAAGTTAAAATTCGCTAATGTCCACTCTCCAGTCTGCTGGTCGATAAAAGCATTCATGAAAAACTTTCCATATATGTATAGAACGGGAAGAACACAGATGATCATAATAATAACCGCTATTCTTTCCTGGCGAATTTCGAACTTTGCACGCGTATCATATTTCTTTTTCTTAAGCATTTGGAGTTACCTCCTTTTTTGTTCTTGCTGACATAAGAGTAACAACAAACATCAGTAATGCAACCACTACAATGAGTAATAATGATATTGCAGCACCATATCCATATTCCAGATTACCGAAAGCCTTATGATAAGCAGACAGTGCCCACACTTCTGTCTGGATTCCAGGTCCACCATCTGTAATAAGGAGGATAGCTGTATAGTTTGTAAGTAATCCCAAGGATTCCCATAAAATGATAAAAGAAATATGGGGTTTCAAATTCGGTATAATGATCTGCTTAAAAATTTCCCATTCTCCTGCCCCATCTACCCTCGCAGCGCGGAATTGGTTTTCCGGTATACTTTTAATGGCGCTTGAATAAATTGTCATTCCATAAGCTACACTCGTAAGTACCTGCGCAAAAATTACTACCTGAAACGGATATTCTGCAATCCAGTTCACTGGTCCCAGGCCTGTAAACCTGTTAAGTAGTTGATTGACTACTCCATTTTCGGATGCATCTAAAAGCCAGATCCATAAAACAGAATATACGACTGTCGGTGTAATCATCGGAATCATCATAAGCGCTTTGAAAAAATTGCCTTTTTTCTCATCACGAATAAAATAAGTTGTCATTGTTGCCAAAAACAGCTGCAGACATATTGTAATTCCTATGGTGATTGCAACATATAAAACCGTGTTTCTGATAATTATGATAGTATTAGGATCACGGAAAATTTTCCTGAAATTCTTCAGCCCTGCAAACTCCCAGATAAATGCACTGTCTAAATCTGTAAAAGCCATTACAACAGTTAAAATCGCCGGTAAAATATATAAAAGTGAAACCAGCACCAGAAAGGGAGTCAGAAAGCCATATGCCTGAAGATTTCTTTTTATACAGTTTTTCTTTTTTTCAGTCATTTTTGCCTCCTGAATAACAGCGGCATGGAAGTTATCTCATTCTTCCATGCCGCAGAATATGAGAATTAATTTAGTTCAAAAACAACTTCATCCTCATCTACATTTAATTCCACCTGAGTCTTAAAATCTTCAAATGCCTTTTCTGGAGTCACCTGCCCCAGTTCCAGCAGGACAAGCTGTTTAAACAACTCATCTCTGAATACAGATTCACCTTCGATAGGCGGAGTAGTTACAACATAATCTGCCATGTATCCAATACTTTCAAGAATTGGATTTGTAGTGATTTCTTCCATCTCGTTTGCAGCTTTTACAGCAGTCAGTGAGAAGATAGTATCACCATGTACAGCAAGATCTTTTACAGCTTCTCCCGCATAAACTTCTTCTAACAGTGCCTTACATACTTCCGGATATTCTGTATTTGCATTCACACTTACAGACTGCGGTGCTGCAACACTAAATGGTGTTTCGTTCTTTTCAGATTTCGGGAAAAGTGCAAATCCAATGCTTTGAGCCAGTTCTTCCGGAGTCATATTTGCTTCTGCTGCCACATATGTAGAAGAGAACACCGGTCCATAGTACGCAAAAACATCACCTTCACCGACCATCTTCTGGAGATCAGTCCATACACGCTGTGTGGTATCCTGCGGAGTAATCTTCAGAGTATTTGCTGCATCATAGATAAACTGGAAGAATCCTGTTACAGTCTCCTGATTTACTACCAGCTTTTCTTCTTCGTTGTAATAAGCCGGTCCATACATTCTTAAAACATCAAGGAAGTCATTTCCTTTACCCGGACGATGTACCATTCCCCACTCTACCAGATCTTTTTCCTGTACTTCCTGACAAAGAGCAATAAAATCTTCCCATGTGAAGGAACCTTCTGCGATCTTACCCGGGAAAGCAGCCACTTCGTCTTCACTCCATCCAAGTTCCTTCAGCACATCCTTATTGTAATAAAGTGCTCTTGTAGGAATATCAAAAGGCATAGAATAGATTTTTCCATCTACAGTAAAAGCATCAAAAGAACCTTCTACAAACTTGCTGGTATCAATATCAGAAAGATCCAGCAACAGTCCACTTCTTACCTGATCCTTAATGTTACCGGAAAAAGTAAAAATATCAGGACCATCTCCACTCTTCGTTGCAAACAGGATATTCTGCATATATTCATCCCAGTCAATTCTCTGATAATCAGCTTCAATCTCAATATGAAGATCCTTACCTTCAGCTTCATATCTTTCATTCAGACGATCTGCCGCTGCCACAATTGCTTCCGGAATAGTAACAAAATCCATGTTGTGTGCCAATTTGATAGTAACTGTTCCTGTTGCTTCCTCTGCCTGTACCGGTACCGCCATAAGTGAAGCTGCCATAGCACCAGCCAAAAACATCGTTGTTAATTTTCTCATTTGTTTTCCTCCCATTCTTTTTCAACGTTTTTTTACTAAATATTTAGTGTTTGTAATTGCATTATAATAACTTTGCCCACCATTGTCAATAGTTTCCAGTAATTTTTTAGTAATTTTTAACTAATTTTTTACTAGCTTTATTCAAATAGTATGTGAACTTTTGAAAATAAATCCCCTAAGTTCAACAGTTTCTCTTTGCAACAGGAACATCCGAAAAGGCAGCTGCAAATCCTGGGGAAATACACACTACTCTTACCTCCATGATTACTGCGGCCACGGCCCAATCTGAAAAATATACAGCAGAGATAAATGCCACCAAAGATAGCTTCTTCACAGGAGGTGAGCTTGGAGAAATGTTAAATCAAAATACAATGCAAAGTCAATATCTGGAAAAAGTTAAAAATTTAAGAATACCGCAATTTTATATCAAAGGTGAACCAGACTTATTTGGCAGTACATATGAGTTTTTGGAGACTGAAAACCTATCTGAGGGATTCTCACTGTCCGGACAGGATGCCCAGATTAGTTTTGAACTGGTAACTGGAGAAATGTATCAAGTTGATATTCAAGAACAGGGGGAAGCCGTTCCAAAACACAAACGTATCTCCAAGCCTGATATTACATACATCCGAAAATATCTGGAAAGCCTGCCTCCAGAAAACAGACTACGTCAATGTACATCCTTAATTGCTGCACAAATTAATAAAAATAACCGATATGCTACATCTGACATAGAAAACTATGTACGCAGGGTTGTTAATGGTATGACTGAAAATGAGTTGGCTACTATGGAAACCGCCATCCCTGTATACGCAAGAAAAATACAGAAAAAAATTGAAACTCTTGAAAATACATACCGTAATAAGCAGTTTAAAAAATGGCTGGACAGCGGAAAAATCGTATGCCGTGATTCATATGCTCTCAAACCTATAATCACTCCATCTTCCACGATCGACTCAATCCCTCATTCTCTCTATGAAGCTGAAAAGGATGACATGAATGACTTCGAACGAAAAGTAATTGATATCATTGTTGGCACAGATAACATCCGCTGGTGGCACAGAATTATTGAACGAAAGGACTTCTACATAAACGGCTATCTCAATCATTATCCAGATTTTATGGTAATGATGAAATCCGGGAAATTTATTCTGGTTGAAGCCAAAGGTGATTATCTTGATGGAGATGATAGCAAATCTAAGCTAGAACTCGGCAGAAAATGGCAGGAACAGGCGGGACGCATTTATCGCTACTTTATGGTTTTTAACAACAAAGAACTCGATATGGACGGTGCATACACTCTCGATAGATTTGCTGACATTATAAAAGAAATTTAACGCCACTAAATATTGAGGTGGAAGAAAGCTTAATTGATACCATATCATTTTTGACTAAGAGGAAAGCCATAGGTTTGACTTTCCTCTTAATCATTAATCATGATAGTGTATTCTTTTCATACCATTTATCAACATTTCTACAAACTCTGTCAACCTCTCCATCTTCTATTTCTGCATTAATATCATGTAACAGCAGTATTCTGAATAAAAATTTAAGTTTACGAACTGCTAGATCTATTTCAGCCCCTGAAAAATGTTGTGGAGCTTTGCTCTCAAACATATGGGATAACCAGTTTCGATGAGTACGTGCCTTGTTTATAAATATTTCATATAAACTATTATTTTTTTCATCTGTATGCTCTCTTTCATATTTAAAAATACGACTTATATCTGTAGATAAATTGATGGCATATTCTATTTTTCCTTTTAAATCCAATCTAGGCAAATTGCCTAATAATGCTTTTACTCTTCCAGATAACTCTTCCTTATTGATTCCATTATTACAACAAATTTCTTCAATCCTTGGATCATTTTCTGCTGTCAAATAAAGAATATTTATAATATCTTTTGTTGCCTTTTTATCATATCTTTTCAAATTTTTTTGATATACAATATCCATATATCCTTCCAAGCACTGGATGTATGTTGCAATCGGCACTTCATCGACATAATCTCTGGATTCTGAAATATAACAAAACATATTGAACGGTATAACTACTTTCTTTCGCCTTTCCAGCCATTTTTCATAAATACGTGAAAAATCCGAATTTACTTTGAGCGAAACAGAATACAAAAATCCTGTATTTCTTGCCGTTGCATTGACATAGCCCGAAATTTGCTTAATTTCCTCTACAAATTTATTATCATCAATCCAATAATTTTGTTCCACTACATCTGGAAAATATCCTGATAACAGATATTGAATTTCTAAAAATCGTATAAGGTAGATATCCATTTCTTGAATTGTAACTTGCTCTGTACATATTAATTTTACCACAGGATGAATTTCATCATATTCATTTTTCAACATAACTTTCGCTATTAATTTACCTGGAATAAGTATATATTCATCCTTCCAGATTATTCGCCGATATGGAATCTCCTTACTTAAGCACAATGTATATTCAGCGGCAGTACACATTAATTTCAAATCTATTTCTGTAAGAAGTCCATACACTATCCTGTTCCAGCTGATTTTCATTTTGCGTACTGGTATTCCAGACAATTCAATGGCACAATCTACAAGTGTAAATGGAATATTATTTTTATCCACACCATACAAAGTTTTTGCCAAGATCAGTTCCCTTTTCAAAAAATAATCATAATAATACTGATTATTAGGATCTGGACATTCCAATATGAAACCATGGCGCTGATCTACCACATATGTAATATTGTATTCTTTTACATTTTCTTTATCGACTGGTAGCTGAATTTTTGTACCTTCAATTTGAAAATTTTTATTATCCATGCACATTCCTTTCTACAAATTTTGTACTTGCTCATCTCTTACCCTAATTATAGCAAAAAATAAAGTGAAATTCAGCTATAAAGCCTTTAATTCAAAGACAAGGAACACTCCAAACTCATGAGTGTTCCCTGCCTTATTTTGTATCGAAGCTCTTCGCTTATTTAGTGGGCCATCTGGTGGGCCATTTTTTTAGAAATTATATGAATCCATACAATCTTACATCTTAGGTGAAAATGTGCTAAATGCCCTAGCTATCGGCATTTAACCACCTCCGATATTTTACAGAAAAATACGTGAAATTGGCTCGTAGATTACGATACCTAATTTCATTGCTTCTGCCTATCCTACACCAATTTATGAAAATAAAAAGATCCAGAATTGTGAAATCCCAACCCGACTCACAATCCTGGATTTTTAAATATGTATTGCCTAATTTCCATGTAACTTCCATAAGGCGCTTTATCCTCATTCAAATTTTTCTTTTAATTTGAGATACATTTTATACAATTCTTCTTCCTTGCTCTGATCATCGGAATCTTTTTTGTATTCCTCAAGAACTACCTGGGATGGTGTCACAACACTACTAAGTGCTTCCTCTGTAGCATGTGTGTACACATTCTCTACACTTATTGCCTTATGCCCCATTTTTAATGCAGTATTCACTACATTTGCATTTTTTGCAGTATTCGCCATGGTATCTGCAGTGTGTCTGAGTGAATGAAGACATAGCCCTTTCATCTGACCGCCTTTAGTGAGATGCACATCTCTGTCAATATTAAGCTTGTCACATAATTCCTTAAAGCACACTTCCATAGAAGCATTTGAACGTCTCTTACCATTAGCAAATGTTGGATAGAGCAAGTCATCCGGATTGTCTTTACATTTAAGTCGGGTCTGCTCCATCATATACAATACACATTCCCGGCATAGATCCGACATCATTATGAACCTGGCTTCTTCATTCTTGGGAACTTTTGTGTAATATTCTATCCCTTTTTCCTTATCATTATCCTTAAAACGAACAGATCGTGCCTCTACAATATGAATCTTGTTATTCTCTAGATCCACATTGTCATTTCTCAAAGCGGCAAATTCTCCGATTCTAAGTCCTGTTTCCAATAGAAATAATACAACAACCGGATACTGTCCCATATTATTTTTGTAGGCATAATAAAATTTCTGAATGTCTTCTGGCGTGAATACTTCTTTACGATTTTTGATATCATCTTCTCTTTTCTTGTCGTATTCATCAGAGATTTCCTTTTTTATTCTCACCTGGGCAGCATAATTCTCTTTAAGCAAGCTCCGATCAACCAGCCATTTACAACAGCGTTTACATAGCTGCATCGGCAGAGAGCAGGTTTTCTTACTCTTTAATTCTAATATCGTGTCAAAATACCGTTCAAATTCCACAGCATTTAGCATATGAAGCTGGTACTTGGATATTGGAAAATCAAAGAAATTCCGGTTCATGTTATTAATATATGTATGATAGCCGCTTCCAGTTATATTGGGCTTTACCTCCGTCTCAATATATTCAGACATATATTCGCCAAAGGTCTTGGCTTTATTAATCTTTGTATCTCTGCCTCTCTCAATTTCCTTCTCCCAGGCGACAAGATCCAGCTTTGCTTTTTCACGGGCTGCCTTTTCTGTTTCTCCCACTCGTTTAATTCTTTTGGGTTTCCCGGTCTTTGGATTAATGTATTTGCTTTGTACTACACATTCATATTTCCCGCTTGGCAGTTTTCTTACATTGCCCTCACCATTTTCTTTTCTACCCTCATAGTTCTTCGCCATTTACTTCCTCCCCTGTAGTAATTATCACTTTTTTGAATGACAGCGATTTTTCCTTCCAAAAGTGATACCAAAAGGTGATAGTAGGTAAATTATAAAGCGCCCCTACCCACAATTCAATTGGTAATATTTACCAATCATCCTTGTGTTTAGGAGCGTTTAATTACTTCTCGCTTGGACACATTAGCTAAAAAATAGCTATTATTTTATTATTTGTTATAGTCGTAGTTATCACTAAATCAAGTTTTTCGATAATCTAAATAGATATTATGATAACTTCAAGTCAGTTCAAAACAAAGTCCAAATAAATTGATTTCTAGCACACTTTTCAACTGATGATATACATACTTATAATGCGAATTCTTTTATATCTCGTATGTCCCAAAATAACCACCTATTCTCCAAAACTTCCTAAGAAAGATTTTGCATACTCCAGTAATTTTTTCTTAGCCATACCAGACACAGGAATTTCCAGTTCTTTCTCTCTTTGTGCTCCATTTAACTCATAAAGAAGCTTCACATGAATAGCACTCTCCTCCGCTTCCATTTCAGACGCAATCCACAATTTTCCACTTTTTCCTTTCTCACCTTCCATAAACGGATGTCCATCAAACCATACCTCCGAAGCATCAAACCTTGTATCTACTTCTATCCATACAGGAAGTACCGTTTTTCTCATAGAATCTATTCTATTTCGTACCAGTGTACAACTTCTTGTCATTTCTTCCTCACACTCTTCCCATATTCGCAATGGCTTTTCTTTCACTTTCATTCCAGACGGACAGGAAAATAATACACTAACATTTTCAATAGCACTCTCATTTGAATTTCCTAAAACGAGACGCAAAAGAAAAATATTTTTCTTTTCCTCACTTTCCAAATAAGGTTGCTTGAAACCAAAATGTTGCAATAAAATTCCATCTGCTTCTGCAAATCTCTCTAATTCCGTTTTTTCCACTGAAAAGTATCCTATTTCTTTCTCTTTTTCTGGATTAAGACTTAAAATCAACTCTTCTCCTGGTAGAACGATGCCTTTGATTTCTTGAATATCTCCTTGTGCTCCAGCCCCATATGATCGACAACCAAAAATGACTTGGAACTTCAAATCTGTATGGTTCCGAACTTTAATCTGACTTTTCTCTTCTGTTTCTTCATAAGTTAAATCAAATACATATCCTCCTAAGCATGCCCCTTCCCATACAAACCTATCAAGTAATCCCTGAGGACAAATCCGTAACACCTTATCTCGTGCAGAAAATTTAATACCTAACCACTGCTTTATATATTGTACAATCCAACTTCCTTGTCCCTGGCTGCACCTAGCAATCATTCTTCGTTTATTCTCACCTTTTGGCCACCAATAAAGCGATCCTGTTTCATCCACAGCTGCACTTATAAGGTTTTTAAGAGAACGTCCCATCTCTTCTTTAGTTATTGCACCTCCTAGCTGTGATACATACGCGGTACCATCCAAAGCCCCACCATAGGGGAACCATCTGAGTGTATCCATTTCTGGATCATAATTAGAACAAAATAGTGACCTCGCAAATCTGTGATAATTAATCCATGGTGCATAAGAAAAATCATAAATTCCATAAACAGGTGCCAGTGCAGAAGAAGAATCTTCCCCATCATAGTACAGAAAATCTTCATCCATATAAAAGTTTTCCTGTTCTCCCAGATTTGTTCCTCCTGAAATTTGTTTTCCAAATGGCCCATCCACTACCATAAATTTCTCAATATCATCTTTCAACTGTTCTGCATAATTAAAAACTATTCTAGCTTTTTCTCTTCCAAGTCCTTCACAAATTTCTCCATATAAAATAGATGCATACCAGAATTTTGCATTTGTCCCATGATCGTACCTACGCATGACAATTCCATCACTAGAATAACGCGAAGGAACTAATGAACAATCTTTTTTACAAAACTGAGTGATTTTTTCCCATATTTCATCCAAACGCTGCAATACATAAGAATTTTTCATAAAATACTGTGTATTTCCTGTATAGCGATAATATTCTCCAGCAATCACAAGTGGAGCCATCATAATGGGAATGGAGTGTTCCTGATAGGGTGAAAATCCAGGTTCATTATGATCCACCATATACTCTAGAAGTTTTTCTCCCAATTCTGGAAATATATGAATAAAACTTAAAGCTGTAGGTTCCACATCAATCCCCCACATTCTTCCCATGCAATGAGATGGTGCACCTTGCCAATTTACCAACACTCTTCCATTTTCATCCATTTGAACGCAGTTAAAATTATCTAATATACTTCTTATATGCATTTCTTGACTTTTCTGTGCTAATATATCTTGCCCTCTAATTCCTACTGTGAGATTTCCCAGATATTTTTTCCAGAATTTATTTGTTATTTCTATCCATTCCAAACCACTATGTATATATAAAAGACTCATTGCTTCGCTGATACCATCAGTACTTTGTGAAACCACAATATTCGTCTCCGCTATATATTCCTCTCCTGGTTTTAAACAAATAAATACAGATGCTGTATATTCTCCTGCTACTCTGTCCCATACTCCATCCTTCATCCACAAACCAGTATAACCTTCTGGTCTTTGCATAAGAAGAAGTCCTCTATCAACCTGCATATACTGAGCCGGATAAGCCCTTGTTTCCACAGGTTTTCCACAATGTTCATATTTTGACATAAACAAATCAGAAAAACATAACCTAATATTTCCCCTCCAAATACTATCTCCTATATTTTTTATTCGCATCCCATAAATTCCACCGGAAGGTCCAGGTAAAGGAAGTGTCTTCAATCCATGTCTACCTGGTTTTTCAAGAATAGGTGCAATACAAAATGTATCCATACGCAAATTTTGACTCTCATACTTCGTCCAAGGTAGAAAATCGTTCCAGTACATTGTTACACTTTCAGATTCTGCATTATTAAAAATGTTACCATCCTCACTCTCCAGTTGATAACGCATCTTTCCCAAAAAAAGTGTCAAGTCAGTCTGATAATACATGCCAGGGCATGCTGTAATATGCTGACTGCTTTTCCTTTTTCCGGTAGGAAGTACATAATCCAACTCATGAGGTGCAGCAATAAAATGCATTCTTCCAAGAGTATCCTGTCCTAATAACACTCGCCCGTTAGACTGCGTAAAAAGTTGTCTCTCACTTAATGCCATATCTCTTTCATAACTCTCTAAATCATAAGAAGCTTTAAAATAGGCTGAACTCTTTCCCTTTACTAATAAATCATCAAATCTACTCATTTTTTCACCATTTTAACCTTTCACTCCACTCATCGTCATACCTTCAATAAATTTATTCTGTGCAAGTATGAACAATATTAAAATTGGCAATGAAGCCAAAAGTGCCGCTGCCATCAGCGGTCCATATTCTGCGTCATTGCTAGTCTGAAAATAAGACAGCGCCAACGGAATCGTCCTCATAGTCTCGCTAGATGTTACCAAAAGTGGCCACAATAAATTGTTCCATGCATTCATAAATACAAAAATAACCATAGCAGACAGTGCAGGTTTTGTAAGAGGAACAATAATTCTCAACAAAATTTGCAATCGATTGCATCCATCAATCATTGCAGCCTCATCCAACTCTATAGGAATCGAATACATAAAATTTCTCAAAAGAAAAATACTGAATGCTGTTACCATACTAGGAAGGATCATTGCAGCATAACTGTTTGTTAACCCCATTCTGTCAATCATAATATATTGGGGAATAATCAATACATAGGAGGGAATCATCATCGTTGCCAAAAACAACATAAAAATTTTATCTCTCCACAAAAAACGTATCCTCGCAAAAGCATATCCAGCTAAATAGCCGGTTACAATTTGCCCTATAGTCACACCTCCTGCTACAATCACAGAATTCAGAAAGAACCTACCAAATGGTAATTCTGTAAATACCCGATGGTAATTATCTAAAATAATAGGTCTGGGTATCCACTCAATATCATACTTCCATATCTGATTTTCTGTCTTAAAGGATGTAGATATCATAAACAACACTGGCGTAATCATCAGAAGGCCGAAACCAATTGCTAACACTGTACGAATAATTTTCCAACAGTCTTTTTTCTTTTTCCTCGACATCTCACATCCCTCCTTTGTTTTTCGATATCCGCATCTGCATAGCAGTTAGTACAAAAATAACAGCAAATAACAACCAAGAAACAGCAGAAGCGTAAGGCATATCGTAATTTTTAAAAGCCTGACGATAAATGTAATAAACAATAACATCTGTCTTTTTAATTGGTCCACCTGCCGTTAACATATATATCTGATCAAAAACTTGGAATGTATTAATAATTGAAATAATCAATAAAAACTGTGTCGTATTCGCTAAAAGCGGTACAGTAATTTTAAAAAATTTCTGCGTTCTACCTGCCCCATCAATTTCTGCTGCTTCATAGAGTTCCACCGGAATATCCTGTAATGCTGCAAGATAAAGAACCATAAAATATCCAATCCATTTCCATACCCCTACAATAATAATTGCAAGCATAGCAAGTTTCGGTGATTTTAGCCACGCAATATCCGACGAGATTCCAAATTGGGACAAAAACTGATTGAACAAACCAACTTTTGGACTAAGCATATATTTCCAAACCATAGATACAACTACAGTAGAAAGAATAACCGGAACAAAATACATGGCACGTACTAAAGGACGAAAATAAATACTCTTATTAACCAGCATTGCCAATCCCAATCCAATAATTAAATGAAGCACAACTGTAGGAAAAGTATAAATAGCTGTCACTCGGAATGAATTCCACATTTCCTTATTCTGAAAAGCTCTTTGAAACTGCTTTAATCCAGCAAATGCAAAATCAGTCATGCTTACTCCTACTTTCTCCTGGAAACTTAAATAAGCACTATAGAAGAATGGATAAATTGTAAATACGGCAAAAATCAAAACACATGGAGTTATAAATGCAAATCCCCACAGATTTTCTCTCTGGCTTATAGTTAACCCTTTCTTTCTTTTTTTCATATGAGACCTCCTTTTTTATCTCCAATAGAAGAGCCTGCCAGCAGGCTAATAGCTATTTTGGCAGGCTTTCATCTGTGGTTAACTATATTTGCTGATAATCTCCTTTGTCTGAGACTCTAACTCAGCAAGAGCATCTTCACAGCTTATTTCTTCATATAAGCAAGGCTCACATATAGTATATACTAACTGAGACCATTCATCATACCATGAAGTTCTAGCACGATAACCACAATGTTCCAACGCAGTTTGTGCTGTCTGCATAGCTTCACTATTTTTCAAATACTCCTGATATTCATCTGTCTCTACAATAGATTTCTGGCATGCTAATTCTCCTTGATCTTTACTATTTGCAATAATAACATCTTTAGACATCATAAATGTTAAGAATTCAAATGCTGCTGCATTCTTTTTCTCATCACCACTATCTACAATCATCATCTGGTCGCCCCCCACCATTACTTTTGACTCTTCCTTTCCTGGCATCAGAGCAACCCCTAAATTATCTCCTAAAGCATCCTGATAAGTATTAATGCTCCAAGTTCCGTCCATATACATACCGACTCTTCCATTTTCAAATCCCTTTTCCGGATAACTTAAGCTAGCGATTTTTGAATCAGTAACAGTTCCTACTAGAAATTCCAGTGCAGCAATTCCTTCGGGAGAATTAAATAGAGGTTCTGTATAATCTTCATTAAATAATGCTCCTCCCGCTGACTGCACCATAGCCTGCCATTCCCAAGAAAACTGTTCGTAATAATCTCCTGTAATACCCGTATATACAAATGGAATAATATCATCTCCACATGTCTCTTTTATCTTCTGACCATATTCTATTACTTCGTCCCATGTAGAAGGAGGCGCCTCTGTATCCAAACCAGCTTGTTCAAATATCTCTTTATTAAAAAATAGTACATCACAATTCGCACAAACATGGAGTCCTGCAAGTTTCTCTCCTACATAAGCTTCCTCTTGGAAGGTATCATAAAAATCGTCTATATTTAAGCTATCACTTTTCTCTAGGTATGGTGCTAAATCTACTAGTGGTGCAACACTATCAACAGTTGCTGTCATACACGTATCTAGCTGAATAATATTCGGCATTTCTGCGTTTCCTGCTGAAGCTTGCACCTGAATCTTCTGCAATGCAGACTGATGATCCGGAAATATTTCTGCTGTCACATGAATATTAGGATGTTCTTCATTAAATTGATTAATAAAATCCTTATATACATCGACGTTATAAGATTTCCAGTAAATAAGCTCTACTACTTCATCCTCTTGACTCTCTGCAAAAACTCCCTGTGCCCCCACCCCCAGGACCATTGCTCCAGCTGTCATTACCGCAATAACTTTTTTCACATTATTCATTTTACTACCTCCCTTTTTCTTTTGTTTTTAGTAATTATAGTATATATTTTTTTATTTCCAAATTAAAGACATACATTTTTGATGTTTATAAAATTATTTTGTTATTATTTTGATCTTATATTATTTTTTCTGAAAAATAGTATTTTTTTGTCATTTTATATATTTTTTATCTATTCCAAGGGCAACAAACTTCACAACATTCTCATACCAAAAATCTATCTAGATGCTACTTCCATGAGAATGAATTCTCTTTTTCATAAAAAAAGATTCCAATAAGACAAAAAATCCTTGTCCTTACTGGAATCTTTTTAGGATAACCAAACTTATTGCGGACCTCTCTTCGTGAGGGGCACCCTCAAGAATTATACTGTTTTTTCATCAGCACCTCATGAAAACCATGGTTCATACTATAAATATAACACAATCGACACAAAACGATATTCAGATTTCTCATTCACATAAAAATTCCGCTAACAAACAAAGCGTACTTCGAACCAAGTACACAAGTTCACTTATTTTCCTGGTCAAGCAAAGGTATTTTTAATAACACGGTTGTTCCTTTATTTATAACACTTTCAATTTCCATACTTCCCATTCTACCAAACAGTAATTCTATTCGCCCTTCAATGTTACGAATACCAATGCTTCTGGAATATCCATGTTGATAATTTTTAATACTTAAAAGTTGCTGTTTACTAATACCACAACCATTATCACGAATCCAAATGTACAAGCTCTGCTCTTCCTCCTTCATCGTAATCCAAATACAAGCTTCACTATCATGCCTCCCCCTACCAAATCCATGTATTATACAATTTTCTACAATAGGCTGAATCAAAAGTTTCGGAATAAGCTTATTTTTCAAATGTTCTTCACAATCAACATGTAATTCCAATTCCTGTAAATGCACAATATTTTCAATAGTAAAATAGTGTTCTACATTCTTAAGTTCCTCTTCAATCGTAATCATTTCATCTGATACATCCAACGTTCCGCGCAACAAACGAACAAGAGCGGTTATTACTTTATTAATATCCTCATTACGCTTAAGTACAGACAATATTTTTATAGAATTAAAAATATTATATAAAAAATGAGTGTTAATCTGCGCATGAAGATAATTGATCTCACTTAGTTTCTTTTTCTTTTCTTCCTCTACTAACTTCAAAGTATAAGTCTTAATTTCATCTTCCATCAAATTAAAGCATTCTCCTATTTCATCCAATTCATCACCATATAATGATTGATAGCGAATATTATACTCTTCTGAAGCAGCTCTTTTCATCAGTAATTTTAAATATTGAATTCTTTTAGAAAAATGGAATGTGAAACCAATGACCAGAACACAAGCACATATGCCTCCTATTACCAAAATAACCAGAAACATTTGAATAGATTCCATAACCTTCTCAGAAATATATTTTTTGGGAATTTTATTTACAATTATCCAATTTTTCTGAGAAATTGACCAATAATCATAAATAAAATCTTTGTCTTCATAAGTTCCTGTCTTACACTCTTTTTTTACCAGTTCACAAATATGAGCAAACGTCTCTTCTGAAATACTGGTTTTCTCATTAAAATTCAATCCAACAAAACTCCCTTGTTTTTCATCCAGAAGAACTGTTTCATTGCACATATTTTCATCCATCCACGAATCATAGCACTTTTCCAATTCTTTAGCATCAATACTGATGCTGATATATCCCTTACGCTCCCTTCCTTGGGAAACTCTATAATTGTAAATACACATTAACATATTTTTGTCCATATTCTTTTCAAAAGACATGGCATCTCTTCCATTTACAATTTCCCATTTATAGTTTGTAATACTATTTTCAAAAAATAAGTCCCACATTTCTTTTTCTGTAGCAATGCTTGAAGAATAATCCAAAGAACTATTCTGAGGCCAAGATGTAATAATAGACCCTTTTTCCGTAATTAAAGTAACAGCTCCATTCATCTGCGTATAAAGCATAGCATTTTTTCGCAAAACTTGTCGAACATCCTTTAGCTTCTTCACCATTTCATAATCTTGAGCTTTTCTCTGTTCGAATTTTTCTTTTGTCAACTCAGAAAATTCTGAAAAAAACACTTGAATAGAGCTATTACTATAGACCTGAATCATTTTCTCCACAATAACATCTGTCATTAGAATAATACTGTTAGATACCTGATGTAATGCTTCTTTGTCTGTCCGTATCAAATCTTTCTTGTACTGATGTTTCCAGAAATTCACACTAATCATGCACATCATGCTAAATATAAAAAATACAATACAGCTATACAGGACCACTAACTTAGTACTGACTCTATGAAACTGGATTCGTTTTTTCTTCTGCATATCTATTTACCCTATATTTTTCTCTATAACGAAATGGTGTATACATTGTATATTGACGAAAACTTTTGATAAAATAGCTTTTATCCACATATCCCACAAGTTCTATAATATGATCTATCTTATAATTACTATATTTTAAATATTCACATGCTTTTTCCATCCGCACATCAATCAAGTATCTTGAAAAATTTTTTCCAGTAACTTCCGGGAAAATCCGAGAACAATATGAATAGCTAAGTCCCACAGCTTTAGATAATTCTAAAAGACTTAAATGGTTATCTCCTAAATGTGTCTCTATGTAACCTTCAATTTTTCTTTTTAGCTCCTCAGAAGCTAAAAGCTTTTGACACACTAAAAACTCATTCATTTTTTCAAATAGCCGAAACATCTCATTCTGAAATTCAATTCTACTATTATACTTATAAAACACAGAAAAAACTTCTTTTTCATCTGGACATTTTTCTTCAAAACCGGCCTTTATAAAATATTGCTGATACAAATAAAAAATCTTCCAAAAGCCACCAAAAATCTGCTCTTTCGACGGAAATTCTTGCATGAATAATTCAGCTAATTTCTTCCAAATATCAGGTAGTTTTTGTATATTTTCCATATTTAAAGAATATTCAATTTCTCTAATAATTTGGGAAAAATTTTCTTGTGAAAAATTTTTCTCCTCATTCTCTTCATCTGAAAACTTGTATTTGTTTTTTTCACTTTCCATTTTCTTCTGTCGACTTTCTAAAACGCGATTCATACAATCTAAAATATCATAAAATCCTACCTCTGGCTTCCACAAATATTCATCAGCATGATACCTCAAAGAATCTCGTACATAAGAAAACTCATTATGTGCGGTCAACATAATGACACATATTTGGGGAAATTGTCCTTTTATATCTTTCAGCAAAGAAATTCCATCTACATCCGGCATAGTAATATCCAAAAGAAGAATATCTGGCTGTTCTTTCTCGCAAAATTCCTTCAATCCTTCTGAACTTCGAAATGTCCCCACAAGACAATAGCCATGAGTCTCCCAATCCATAGCTTTTGAGAATCCCTCCAACATAAGAGGCTCATCATCTACAATTACTATTTTATACATTATTGTACCTCTTCACATGCCTTCTTAACGAATCATCCATATTTTCTCATTTATTTTAAATTATATTTTTTAGTATAATAAATTCTCATAAAAAATTCAATTCATTGGAAATTTTCTTTTTTACTCTCACCTAGGCAACATAATTCTCTTTACGCAAGCTCCAATCAACCAGCCATTTACTTCCTCCCCTGTAGTAATTATCACTTTTTTGAATGACAGCGATTTTTCCTTCCAAAAGTGATACCAAAAGGTGATAGTAGGTAAATTATAAAACGCCCCTACCCACAATTCAATTGGTAATATTTACCAATCATCCTTGTGTTTAGGGGCGTTTAATTACTTCTCGCTTGGACACATTAGCTAAAAAATAGCTATTATTTTATTATTTGTTATAGTTTACGATATCGCCGAACTCTGGTTTCAGGGATGCACCGCCTACAAGACCGCCGTCGATGTCTGCCTGAGCAAATAACTCCGGAGCTGTCTTAGCGTTTACAGATCCGCCGTACTGGATGCGGATTGCTGCTGCAGTTGCCTCATCATAGATCTCAGCGATGCAAGCACGGATTCCTGCGCAAACTTCCTGAGCCTGCTCAGTTGTAGCTGTTTTGCCAGTTCCGATAGCCCAGATCGGCTCGTAAGCGATAACGGCTGTTTTAGCCTGATCAGCTGTAACGTTCTGGAAACCAACTTTAACCTGCTGACGGATGAAGTCCATAGTTACACCCTGCTCTCTCTGATCAAGAGTCTCTCCACAGCACATAATTGGAGTGATTCCGTGCTCAAATGCTTTGAGCATTTTCTTGTTTACAGTTTCGCTTGTCTCAGCGAAGTACTCTCTTCTCTCAGAGTGTCCGAGAACTACGTATTTAACACCAGCGTCTGTAAGCATGTTCGGGGAAATCTCGCCTGTGAAAGCACCTTTCTCCTCGAAGTACATGTTCTCAGCACCAACCTGGATGTTGGAGCCTTTTGCAGCCTCAACTACAGGAAGAATATCAATAGCCGGTACGCAGAATACTACGTCAACGTCATCATTAGCTACTAATGGTTTTAAAGTTTCAACTAATTTAACTGCCTCACTTGGAGTCATGTTCATTTTCCAGTTTCCGGCAATAATTTTCTTTCTAGACATTTTATATATCTCCTTTTGTGTGATAAGGAAGTTCGATTCACTAAACGGACATGTCGCAGGCAGGCGACATCACCATATATGAAAGTCAGCTGGTCTGCGCCGTTGGCTTGCTCTCATTAAGTTCCTTCGAACCAAATTCGCACATAATTCAAGCTGCGCTTACAGCTTGCTTTCATTAAGTGCTCTATTTATTTATCGTTAGCTGCTGCCACACCTGGTAACTCTTTTCCTTCAAGGAATTCAAGAGACGCACCGCCACCTGTGGAGATGTGTGTCATCTTGTCACCATAGCCGAGGATGTTAACAGCTGCAGCGGAATCACCACCACCGATGATAGTGGTAGCATCTGTATCAGCAAGAGCTTTGGCAACAGCCTCTGTGCCATGAGCGAAGTTCGGCATTTCGAAACAGCCCATCGGTCCGTTCCAAACAACTGTCTTGGCATCTTTTACAGCGTCAGCGAAAAGTTTCTCTGTCTCTGGTCCGATGTCCATTCCTTCCCATCCATCCGGAATCTCACCACGTTTTACAACCTGGATATTGCAATCATTGGAGAAGGAATCACCAATTCTGTTATCAACCGGAAGAAGAAGCTTAACGCCTTTTTCTTCTGCCTTCTTCATCATGTCTAATGCATACTGAAGATAATCATCCTCGCAAAGGGAAACACCAATGTGTCCGCCCATAGCCTTGGAGAATGTATAGGACATTCCACCACCAATGATCAGAGTATCTACCTTGTCAAGAAGGTTGTTGATAACAGAAATCTTGCTGGAAACCTTAGCGCCGCCAAGGATAGCTACGAATGGTCTGTCAGGATTGTTTACAGCGTTTCCGAGGAAATCGATCTCTTTCTGCATCAGATATCCAACAACAGCTGTATCTACATATTTGGTAACACCAACGTTAGAGCAATGTGCTCTGTGAGCGGTACCAAATGCATCGTTTACAAATACGTCGCAAAGAGAAGCAAGTTCCTTGCTGAATTCATCACCGTTCTTAGTCTCTTCTGCACGATAACGAGTGTTCTCAAGAAGAATGATCTCGCCGTCTTTCATGTCAGCTACTGCTGCTTTTACAGTGTCATCTACAACAACCGGGCTTGGAACGAATTTCACTTCCTGTCCTAGAAGTTCTGTGAGACGTTTTGCAACAGGTGCAAGAGAAAGCTCCGGTTTCGGCTCTCCTTTCGGTTTTCCAAGGTGAGAGCAAAGGATAATCTTTCCACCATCTGCAACAAGCTTCTTGATTGTAGGAAGAGCTGCTACCAGACGGTTCTCATCTGTAATCTTGCCGTCCTGCAGAGGTACATTGAAGTCACATCTTACGAGGACTCTTTTGCCTTTTACGTTGATGTCATCAACAGATTTCTTATTCAGCATCTTGTTATGCCTCCTTATAAAATTTAACTTTTTATACAGACAAAAGGGTCCGGTCCTATTCAGACCGGACCCTTCTCTGAGTCTTATTCATATGCCGCCAAACTATAGCTTGGCAGCATTCGAAAACCCTACTCTGCTACTAATTAAGCGTTAAGCAGTTTACCAAAGTGTTTGATTGTACGAACCATCTGGCTTGTGTAG